>VOFI01003342.1_pt1 | contig 12531 bp, 11 predicted proteins | sample 5384131 | NCBI WGS metagenome assembly VOFI01 (sample SAMN12384728, study PRJNA508395) | human gut metagenome | isolation source: healthy gut H | host: Homo sapiens
GAATGTCAGGCAGATGTTGTCGCTGTGGCCCATCACCAGGATGATAGCATAGAAACTATACTACTTAACCTGATTCGGGGAACAGGAATTACCGGTCTGTTAGGAATCCGCCCCCGTAATGGAACCATCGTACGCCCTCTGCTTTGTATCAACCGGGAAGAGATAATCCGTTACCTGCAACAGATCGGACAAGACTTCGTAACAGACAGCACCAATCTGGAAGACGAATATACCCGTAACAAAATCCGCCTCAATCTGCTTCCCTAATACAGGAAATAAATCCGTCAGTCAAAAAGAATCTGATAGACACGAGCAATTATCTGAATGATGTAGCTACCATATATAATAAATGTATAGAGGAAACTAAAAAAGGAAAATCATTACAGCAGAAGGTATCCGAATCAGTGAGTTAGTAAAGGAACCGGCACCCGAAGCTATTCTATTCGAAATCTTGCATCCTCTAGGACTTCAATTCTGCACAAATCAAAGATATGCCTTTTCGCTTCACAGCCAACCGGGCAAACAATTTTGCAGTAAAAAATGGAGAGTGATAAAAAGACAGAGAATTCTTATTAATAGAAAACAGCTGAATCGGGAAATGAAATTCTTCCTCCTTTTCAAATCATCAAAAGAAGAAAAGAATACACCCCTGATTTTTCTCATTCCGTGAAAAGGAAATTGCCTGTTTTGATGCCGACAAACTGAATGGAGAAATTCATTACCGGAAATGGCAGCCGGGAGACACTTTTATTCCTTTCGGAATGAAAGGAAAGAAAAATAAGCGATTATCTGACCGACCGCAAATTTTCTATCAGCCAAAAAGAACGCCAATGGGTACTCTGCTGTGGAGAACACATCGCATGGCTGATAGGCGAACGAACAGACAACCGCTTTCGTATTGATAAAACAACTAAGCGTATCGTAATCTACAAAATAGTTTGAGGCAATTTCTGTTTCTTGAAGCAATCTGACAACAAAGCCGCAAAAGGAGTATCATACACCCGTGCTTTCCTAACGCAAGCTTTTACACAAGCGCAACATTTGATACATTTAGCCTCATCCGTATGTAGCTCATCCCCTTTCGTTATAGCCCCTGCCGGACAACGGACCACACATAACCCGCAATGGGTACACAAATCCTCATCTTCCACCCAAGGAGCGCGGGGAAGCGGTGTTCCACTTTTACGTAACTTGATAACTTTCCTCAAAAAGCGAAACAAAGGAAAAAATGGCTGGCTCGGACGTTTAATAGCACGTACGTCTACCGGATAAAGGGTATCCATGCTATCAGCAGCCTGTATTTTTTCCATGATTTTCTTCCCAAATTCCGTAGCAAAGGCTAAATCCGATTCATCAGGACGTCCCACTGCAATCGGGTATTTGTCGGTACTATATGAATGTTCTCCAATAAAAGTTGCCCCGGCAATTACTTTAAATCCGTGAGGAATAGCAAAAGCATCCAGTTCCATTAAAGCTTTTTCATAAGCGCGATTTCCGTAAACTACTACCAAAACGGTAGGAGTATCCACTCCACGGATATACTGTAAACGTTCCATTGCCAAAGGAGCGACATGTCCTCCATACACAGGCACTACAATAATGGCCAAAAGAAGATGCAGGAATCACGATTTCATCTGCAATTTGCTGCGTTACATTAATAGGAAGGATATTTTTTATGCCCGTCCGTGAACAATCGCTTCCGCAACTTGTTTAGATGTGTGTGTAGGCGAAAAATAAATTAAATGAGCTTCATTTACTGTCATACTATTTTCTTTTTATGTAGCAAAGATACACTTTTTACGTGGAAAAAATGTTTGATTGTTCATGAAACCAAAAAATTATTATCTTTGCCCCGTTGAAACATTCTACGATTCAACATATACATCCCTAATTCAGAATTAAAAAACAAAACGTATGCTTGCATATCTGTAGCCATAAGCTGTAGTAATGCTGTCCATAATTCAGCAAAAAAAGAAATATTAATAACTTACCATACTATATGTATAACATTATCCAATTAAACGACAAAAATCTGTCGGAACTTCAAGTTATTGCCAAAGAGTTAGGCATAAAAAAAGCAGACTCATACAAAAAAGAAGACCTTGTTTATAAGATACTCGATGAACAGGCTATTGTAGGAGCTACTAAGAAAGTTGCTGCAGATAAGCTCAAAGAAGAACGCAAAAATGAAGAACAAAAGAAAAAGCGTTCACGGGTAGCTCCTACCAAAAAAGAAGACAAGGTAGTTTCCACACCAAAGAGTGGAGAGGCTAATAAAACAAAAGAAGCCACTCCTGTAAAAGCACCACAACCTTCCAAGAAAGAAGAAAGTACAAACAAAGAAAAAGAAGCTCCTGTTGTAGAAGCTAAAGCAGAAAACACTACTGCTCCCAAGCGTAAAGTAGGCCGTCCCTCAAGAGCGCTGACGCAGAAGAGAAAAAAGAAGTAGAAAATGTAACACCGGCTGCTCCCAAAGTGGTGGAAACTAAGCCTGTTGTTGCAGAGAAAACTACTGGTGCTACGGAAAAGCCAGCTCGGTACAACAGCAAACAGCTGAGAAGAAAGACAAAAAACAAACCAGCTGCAGAAGCAAATAAGCCTGTTGCAGAAACAAATAAACCGGCTACTGAACCTAACAAACCTGTTGTAGAGAAAAAGGTAATAGATAAACCACAAAAGAAAGCCGCACCCGTTATCGACGAGGAAAGCAATATCTTATCCAGCGTTGACGACGATGATTTTATTCCAATCGAAGATCTGCCTTCTGAAAAAATAGAGCTTCCTACCGAATTATTCGGAAAATTCGAAGCTACTAAAACAGAATCAGCACAGACAGCACCGGAACAGCCATCTCATCCTCAACAGCAACAACAATCTCAACAGCAGCAGTCCCAGCAGCAACGTCCGCGTATTGTTGCTCACGCGACAATAACAACGGTAATAACAATGCTAACAACAATGGAAATAATGGCAATAACAACAATAATAATTTCCAGCGTAATAACAATAACCAGAATCAGGTTCAGAATCCAAATCAAAATCAGAACCAGAACCAAAACCAACAACGCTTACCGATGCCACGTGCCACTCAGCAAAACCATGCGAACGAGAATCTTCCGGCACAACAGCAGCAGGAGCGCAAGGTTATTGAACGCGAAAAGCCTTTACGAATTCGATGATATTCTCAACGGAGTAGGCGTTCTGGAAATCATGCAGGATGGATACGGATTCCTCCGTTCTTCCGATTACAACTACCTTTCTTCTCCGGACGACATTTATGTATCACAATCTCAAATCAAACTATTTGGTCTGAAAACCGGTGATGTAGTAGAAGGAGTTATCCGTCCACCCAAAGAAGGAGAAAAATATTTCCCATTGGTAAAGGTTTCGAAAATTAACGGACGTGATGCAGCTTTCGTTCGCGACCGTGTTCCTTTCGAACATCTGACACCTCTTTTCCCGGATGAAAAGTTCAAACTTTGCAAAGGCGGTTATTCAGACTCTATGTCTGCACGCGTTGTTGATCTTTTCGCTCCTATCGGTAAAGGACAACGTGCCTTGATCGTTGCCCAGCCAAAGACAGGTAAGACTATCTTAATGAAAGAAATCGCTAACGCCATTGCAGCCAACCATCCGGAAGTATACATGATTATGCTGCTGATTGACGAACGTCCGGAAGAAGTAACAGATATGGCACGCAGCGTCAATGCAGAAGTAATCGCTTCTACTTTCGACGAACCGGCAGAACGTCACGTAAAAATTGCAGGTATTGTATTGGAAAAGGCAAAACGTCTGGTAGAATGTGGTCACGACGTAGTGATCTTCCTTGATTCTATTACTCGTCTGGCGCGCGCATACAATACTGTATCTCCGGCATCAGGAAAGGTACTCTCGGGTGGTGTGGATGCAAATGCACTTCACAAACCTAAACGTTTCTTCGGTGCTGCCCGTAATATTGAAAACGGCGGCTCGTTGACCATCATCGCTACCGCATTGATCGATACCGGTTCTAAAATGGACGAAGTTATCTTCGAAGAATTTAAGGGTACCGGCAACATGGAGTTGCAGCTCGACCGCAACCTGTCCAACAAACGTATCTTCCCGGCAGTCAACATTACTGCATCCAGCACTCGTCGCGACGACCTGTTGCTTGATAAGACAACCCTTGACCGCATGTGGATATTGCGCAAATATCTTGCAGACATGAATCCGATCGAAGCAATGGACTTTTGTTAAAGACCGTCTGGAAAAACCAGAGATAACGATGAATTCCTGATGAGCATGAACAGCTAATTAGCAGTAAACATAAATGATGAACGGTGAACAAACTGCGTCCTAATAATTGCAGTTTGTTCACCGTTCTCTTTTTCGGTAACCCATTTTATGACTTATCACTGCCGTTTATCCTTATCATTCAACTCCCATCACCGATAGTTACCCCTAACCGCTTGCCACACCTTTCATTTTTGTACAAAATACTTTCACTTGCGTCCAAAACTACTACTTCACCCTTTTTTTACGTTTCCTTTTTTCCTACTTTTGCTTCAAAATCAAATATTACTTAATTCTAACCAGTAATGAAAACTATTTATCCATTCATGGGATTAGCCCTGTGCGGCGTAGCAGCGCAGGCCCAAGAAAAGCCCAATTTCCTGATTATCCAGTGCGACCATCTGACACAACGCGTCGTGGGAGCTTACGGGCAAACACAAGGCTGCACCCTCCCTATTGACGAAGTCGCTTCACGAGGAGTTATCTTCTCCAATGCTTATGTAGGCTGCCCCCTCAGCCAACCCTCACGCGCAGCATTATGGAGCGGCATGATGCCTCACCAGACGAATGTACGTTCAAACTCCAGCGAACCTATCAACCCACGTATTCCCGAAAATGTACCGACACTAGGAAGCTTTTTTCCGAAAACGGTTACGAAGCCGTACACTTCGGAAAAACACACGACATGGGCTCCCTAAGAGGATTCAAACACAAAGAACCGGTAGCCAAACCATTCACTGATCCGGAGTTCCCGGTCAATAACGACAGCTTCCTGGACGTAGGAACCTGCGAAGACGCTGTTGCTTATTTAAGCAACTCCTCCCAAAGAACCCATTCATCTGTATCGCCGATTTTCAGAACCCTCACAACATCTGTGGATTTGTAGGAGCAAACGAAGGAGTACACACCGATCGTCCTATCAGTGGTACCCTCCCTGAACTACCTGCCAACTTCGATGTGGAAGACTGGGAGCAATATCCCCAAACCGGTGCAATACATCTGTTGCAGCCATCGCCGCATGACCCAGGCCTCTCATTGGAATGAAGAGAATTACCGTCATTACATTGCTGCTTTCCAGCACTATACTAAGATGGTGTCCAAGCAAGTAGACAGTGTATTAAAAGCTCTTTACTCCACTCCTGCCGGAAGAAACACAATCGTTGTTATCATGGCCGATCACGGCGACGGAATGGCTTCACACCGTATGGTGACCAAGCATATTAGTTTCTATGATGAAATGACAAACGTTCCGTTTATCTTCGCAGGCCCCGGCATCAAACAACAGAAAAAACCAATAAAGCAAGTATTGACACAGCCTACACTGGATCTTCTGCCTACCCTTTGTGATTTGGCAGGAATTTCCTGTTCCGGCCGAAAAAAGCCGGGAATCAGCCTCGCACCTACATTAAAAGGAGAGGAACAGAAAAAGACTCGCCCTTATGTAGTTTCCGAATGGCATAGCGAATATGAGTATGTCGTTACTCCCGGACGCATGGTACGCGGACCGAAATACAAGTACACGCACTATCTGGAAGGCAACGGAGAAGAACTTTACGATATGAAAAAAGATCCGGGAGAACGTAAGAATCTCGCCAAAGATCCGAAATACAGTAAAGTCCTCGCAGAACACCGTGCCATGCTTGATGATTACATCACCCGCACAAAAGATGACTACCGAAGCTTGAAAGTAGATGCCGATCCACGATGCAGAAACACCACGAGGGCCCTGGGGTACGAGAGATACTCAAAAGAAAATAAATATAAAAAGAGTGAAGATTTCTTTGTAATCTTCACTCTTTTTAGTTCTTTCGCTGGCAAACTTACAAGCAAGCAATTCTTATATCAGGTGAAAAAACACAGACGTCATATAATTGCAATAGTCGTAACCGCATTAATATCGGTCACCTTATATGCTGCACGTACAAATTCAGATCGTCTTTCTTTATTACAACCTTTACTTGAATACAATCATCCATTTAGTCGGACGCCCCTGTCGACAGCATCATTGCCTGGGAAAAACTTTTAGAACCGGAATTACAAAAGGAACAACAATACCCACTCCTATTCCAGATAAATCTGCTGACCGTTCAAGCCTTAATCACAGAAGGCAACATCAGTCTCGCCATCAACCAGGCCAATCAGATGTACCAGAAAGCCAGAGAAATGGACTATCCTTTGGGAACAGCACTCGCATTACACGCCATTGGAAATACCTATTTAAGTTCGTCAACACCACAAGTTGCCATCAAATCGTATAAGGAAGCATAAGAAATCATTCAGAAACTCCCTCATGCCAACCAATATATCAAAACGATCTTGTCCCAATTTATCCTGACGAAGCTCAACTATCACCAAATGACAGATATAGAAGACAATATCCGGGAACTCGAATCTGTTATCAACAAGGATACGAATCCCCAAGACGATTTCCACCTTGTTTATTGTCAGGCATTCTATCGCATCCAGATGCATCATCTTCCGGAAGCATTAAACTATATACGACAAACCGAACAAATCAGCCGGCAACACCAGTACCCATATTTTCATTTAATGTTTAAATACCTGTATTCACGCTACTACACTGAATCCAAAGAATACACGCAGGCACTAACCATTACTTGACGAATTACTTTCGCATACCAAAGCAGCCAACTCATACAGATCCCTGCAAGTACTGAAAGATCGTGCACACATACTACACTAATGGGAAACAGCAAGGAAGCATGTGAAGCTTATGAAATATTCAATACGTACAAAGACTCTTTGGACGCAATGAATTATATTCGCCAAATCAATGAATTGCACACCCTCTACCAAATAGATAAAAATGAACTGGACAACTTAAACAGACAGAAGACAATCCTCTACTGGAGCTGGTTCACCATCCTATTCATAGTCATACTGATTGTATTTTTCATCCTTTTGGTCAGACGAGGAAATAAAAAACTGCGCCAATCACAGCAGGAACTGGAAAAGTGAAAAAGCAAGAAGAAAATTCCATCCGGACAAAGAGCCTTTTCCTTTCCAACATGAGCCATGAAATTCGCACGCCGCTCAATGCGTTGTCCGGCTTCTCCTCCATCCTGACGGAAGAATCCATCGACAACGAGACCCGGAAACAGTGTAGCGATATTATTCAGCAAAAATTCAGAACTGTTACTCAAGCTGATTAACGACGTAATCGACTTGTCCAGGCTCGAAGTAGGCAAGATGAAATTCAAATATGAGCGATGTGATGCAGTGGCAATATGCAGAAACGTTATCGACATGGTTGAGAAAATAAAACAAACGAATGCTAACGTCCGTTTTTCGACCTCTTTCCATTCATTAGAATTGACGACAGACAATGCAAGGTTACAACAATTATTAATCAACCTTCTCATCAATGCAACCAAATTTACTCCGCAAGGTTCCATCACCATGGAACTGGAAAAACAGACAGAAGACATAGCACTGTTTTCCGTGACCGACACCGGTTGCGGTATCTCTCCGGAGAATCAGAATAAAATATTCAACCGTTTTGAGAAACTGAATGAAAATGCTCAAGGGACAGGACTCGGTCTGTCTATCTGCCAACTCATTATCGAGCAGCTGGGCGGCAAAATATGGATTGACTCCAATTATGAGGAAGGAGCCCGTTTCCTGTTCACACCCCATTTACCATGAGCAACAAGGAAAGGAGGAAGCCGAATGAAACAAGTCCTGCTCCTGATCCTTCTATTATGCTGCACCCTCACCGGAAAAGCCAGCACCGAGATTGTTTTGGAATCCGACAGCCTGATAAAGGTGTTGGAAACATTACCGTACGATACGACACGGCTGAATGTTCTCAATCAAATCATCAGAATAGAACAAAACAACCAGCAATGTATCCAATATTCAGATGCATTAATGAAAGAAGCATTGCAACTGGGAAATGACAAATATGCCGGTCTGGCTGCTTACTACCATATTTTATACTATTACAATCGTAATAATCAAGACAGTGTAGCCAAATGGCTCACCATAATGGAGCCTCATGCCCGGAAATCAGATTTATGGAATTACTTCTTTGATGCCAAACGTTTCCAGATAGACCTGTACACATTCAACGAACAATACGAACTTGCTATCAACGAATCTCAAAAGATGCAACAGCAAGCCTCCCAAATGAATAGTAACCGGGGTAGTATGGCTGCCTATCAATGCTTGAGTAATGCATATATCGGCAGCCAGCGCTGGGATAAAGGAATAGAAGCACTGGAGGCTGCCTACCAGCTACTCACTCCGACAGAAAATCCGGTGGTCCGTATCTCGGTATTGTCACAGTTAGTATCCGTTGTCAAAGAAAAAGAAGGATAATAAAAAACTATTCAAATATTTGCAGGAACTGGAAAACACTCTTCATAACCACATCAGTGCAAACCCATCCTTAAAAGCGGGATTTGCCGATGTATACCTGTTCAATGAACTGTTCTACAGCTATTATTACCTGAATACCCATCAGCCGCAACAAGCCTATGAACATCTCGTAAAATCTAAAGAATATCTGGACGAGAATACTTATTTCATGTATAAAGTACTCTATTTCGACACATTTGCCAAATATTACCAGGCAATTGGAGCCTACCAACAGGCATCGGATTATATCGACACGACACTGACGATGTTGAAGAAAGACTTCACAAGCGACTATGCCGAACAGCTACTCGAAAAGGCCAGAATATGGAAACAGGCAGGGCAAAGCGGAAAAGCCATCCCCCTGTATGAGCAGGCACTTGCCATCAAAGACTCGACAGCCACTGTACTCTCAAACAATCAGATGGCACAGATACAAAGCAAATACAATATCGAAAAAAACAGAACTGGATCAAAAAAGGGGAAAACAACCGGATCCAGCTCACCTATCTGATCTTTATATTTGTTATCCTGATTCTGCTTTTTATCTTTATGGCACGACTCTTTATGGTACGGAAGGCACTCAAATACGCGGAAAACGAAATCCGGAAAACAACAGAAAACGTGGAAGACCAACGAAATAAAAAATCGCTTCCCTGTCAAACATGGTTATAACATCCGGACCCCGCTCAACAACGTGGTAGGTTTCTCGCAACTCATAGCCAGCGAACCGAATATAGACAAGGAAATAAGGCAAGAATACTCAAACATCATCCACAAAAGTTCGGAGAAGTTAATGAGACTTGTCAATGACGTTCTCGACTTATCCCGTTTGGAAGCTCAGATGATGAAGTTCCAGTTGCAAGACTATGATGCCACTACCCTATGCAAGGAAGCATGCAGCATGGCGCAGATGAGGAACGAAGAAACAGGTATCCAGATTGAATTTTCCAGCGAAACGGACGCCCAAATTCATACCGATATAATGCGACTGACACAGGCCTTGATTAGCGTACTGGTGTACCCACAAGAACACCGGCAAGCACGAATCATCCGGTTCACATTAAGCCAGAATGAAGACATGCTTTGTTTCCGGATCACTAATTCACCTTTGGCAGACCATGCATTCGTATCACAGGAAACCATCATCCGGCATGATATCAACCTATTGTTACTAAAACATTTCGGAGGAAACTATCTCGTCAACGATAAAACTCCCGAAGGTCCGGAAATTGTTTTCATCTACCCCATCGTTTCCGAATCGAAATAAAGCACTATCTTTGCAAAGTGTAAACTTAAACACTTAATTATGTACACGGTGGTGGTGCTTTTTCCTCATGCCATGCTTTCGGTCTACACCAACGAACCGGCGTTGCTGGTAGAGTCTGTGCCTTCGTTGTATGTCATTGCCGGAGCGATGATTATTGCATCAGTGGCGAATATCTATTTCAATGCCATTTCGGGAACTGGAAATACGCAGGCTGCTCTGATACTTGAAATGGGGACTTTGGTATTCTACGCCCTTTACATTCTATGGATAGGCATGGTGGTGAAAGCACCGGTTTCTGTTTGTTTTTCTATAGAGGTGGTGTACTATAGTTTGTTACTGCTTAGCAGCATTATTTATTTGAAAAAAGCAAAATGGCAGAATAAAAAGATATAAGGTTCATAAGTTTTTTGTATTTTTGCACCCTGTTGTTATTCTGAAGGTTAGTAAAGAAGGACAGGCAATCATAATTCGTAATTTATAATTAAAGATATATGTTCGATAATTTAAGTGAGAGACTGGAACGGTCTTTTAAGATTCTGAAAGGTGAGGGAAAAATCACCGAGATTAATGTAGCGGAAACATTGAAGGATGTGCGTAAAGCTTTGTTGGATGCTGACGTGAACTATAAGGTCGCCAAAGGCTTTACTGATACTGTAAAAGAAAAAGCTTTGGGGCAGAATGTGCTTACGGCTGTGAAGCCCAGCCAGTTGATGGTAAAGATTGTACATGATGAACTGACTGCATTGATGGGCGGTGAGACTGCCGAATTGGTGTTGGAAGGTCGTCCGGCGGTTATCCTGATGTCAGGTCTGCAAGGTTCCGGTAAGACTACTTTCTCCGGTAAACTGGCCCGTATGCTGAAAACCAAGAAGAACCGTAAGCCGCTGTTGGTGGCTTGTGACGTTTATCGTCCCGCTGCTATCGAACAGTTAAGAGTATTGGGAGAACAAATCGAGGTTCCTGTATATAGTGAATTGGACAGCAAGAATCCGGTGCAGATTGCATTGAACGCTATTCATGAAGCAAAAGCGAAAGGTTATGATTTGGTTATTGTCGATACAGCCGGTCGTCTGGCTATCGACGAACAGATGATGAATGAGATTGAGGCGATTAAGAAAGCGGTCAATCCGGATGAAACATTGTTCGTTGTCGATTCAATGACCGGTCAGGATGCGGTGAACACAGCCCGTGAATTTAATGAACGTCTGGACTTTAACGGTGTTGTGCTGACCAAGTTGGATGGTGATACCCGTGGCGGTGCCGCTCTTTCTATTCGTACCGTTGTGAATAAGCCTATCAAGTTTGTGGGTACCGGCGAAAAGTTGGATGCTATCGACCAGTTCCATCCTGCACGTATGGCAGACCGTATTCTCGGTATGGGTGATATCGTGTCTTTGGTAGAACGTGCGCAGGAGCAATATGACGAGGAAGAGGCAAAGCGTCTTCAGAAAAAGATTGCCAAAAACCAGTTCGACTTCAATGACTTTTTGAGCCAGATTCATCAGATTAAGAAGATGGGTAACCTGAAAGAACTGGCTTCCATGATTCCGGGTGTAGGAAAAGCGATTAAAGACATTGATATCGATGATAATGCATTCAAGAGTATTGAGGCGATTATTTATTCCATGACTCCGCAGGAACGTACAAATCCCGAAATCCTGAACGGAACACGTCGTACGCGTATAGCCAAAGGCAGTGGAACCAGCATTCAGGAGGTAAACCGTCTGCTGAAGCAGTTTGACCAGACCCGCAAGATGATGAAGATGGTGACCGGTAGCAAGATGGGTAAGATGATGCCGAAACTTAAAAAGTAAGGTTTAAATAAACAGGTAGGGAGAAAGTGCGGAACTTTCTCCTTTTTTTATTATGCAACGTGGCTGATTTATGCTACATTTGTTGCTCAATGGATTATTTATAAATAAATAGTATGCAACTAATTGATGGAAAAGCTATTTCGGAACTGGTGAAGCAGGAGATTGCTGCGGAAGTTGCCGGAATCGTGGCTAAAGGTGGCAAGCGTCCCCATTTAGCTGCAATCCTCGTTGGACACGACGGGGGAAGTGAGACATACGTGGCGGCTAAAGTAAAGGCCTGTGAAGTATGTGGTTTCAAATCCAGTCTGATCCGTTATGAAGCAGATGTGACGGAAGAAGAATTACTGGCAAAGGTCAGAGAACTGAATGAGGATGCTGACGTGGATGGTTTTATCGTACAACTTCCCTTACCGAAGCATATTTCCGAGCAGAAAGTGATTGAAACCATTGACTATCGTAAAGATGTGGATGGTTTCCATCCTATCAATGTAGGACGTATGTCCATTGGCCTTCCTTGTTATGTATCCGCTACGCCTAATGGTATTCTGGAATTGCTGAAACGTTACCATATTGAAACACAGGGAAAGAAGTGTGTAGTATTGGGCCGTAGCAATATTGTGGGTAAGCCTATGGCGAGCCTGATGATGCAGAAAGCTTATCCGGGTGATGCCACTGTAACTGTTTGTCACAGCCGCAGCAAGGATTTGGTAAAAGAATGTCAGGAAGCTGACATTATCATTGCTGCACTGGGTCAGCCGAATTTTGTGAAGGCTGAGATGGTGAAAGAAGGTGCGGTGG
>VOFI01004179.1_pt1 | contig 12530 bp, 9 predicted proteins | sample 5384131 | NCBI WGS metagenome assembly VOFI01 (sample SAMN12384728, study PRJNA508395) | human gut metagenome | isolation source: healthy gut H | host: Homo sapiens
ACTACGCTGTATTGGGTTATCTTCAAAATGAATCTATACAGAAAAAGTATCTCCATTGCTCAAAAAAGGTAAGTACATGGGAACACCTGCTTCCTAATTAACACCTGAAAGGGTAACATTTGGTTGGCCTACGGCAAAGTGTGTGTCTGTAAAGATCAACCTCGAAATGAAGATATGTACAATACTGCTCAAGTGAAAAACGATTTCCATATCTCAAATAATTGGAAGACAAGAGGGATTGATTCCTCGGAAATTGTGGTCTGGCCTGTTCCACTCATGACGAAGAAATAAACGTCGGTCGGATATACAAATCAAATAGTCACCGCCAGTGACTACTGCTAGGACTCACCTTGTCGACCCTGGACCAATAGTGATAACAGTGACAAAGGAATTACCTTTTTCTATCCGGACTAAACCTGTTCAAGTCAACTGGGGATTTGCCTCGCTTCTGAATAGGCATAAACATCGGGTTGCGAATCCTGTCTGTAAACGGAGAAATATTCGTCGGCGTTAACAATGGCATGGCGACATTCTTTGAACAGCAGCTATTCAACTCCGCCAAAGACTACCAACTATATTCTGACCTGTCTATTTAAACAACGAAATTCTCCTATGACCAACAAGGTGCTGGGGCCAATGCCCCTCACCTTTCACTGAAAGCTTAGAGCTTGGCCTATAATCAAAAATAATAATTGATTTTCACTTTTACATCGAACAACTATGTCAATACGCTGAAAAAAAAGGCGTCTTACGAATACATGTTGGAAGGTTTCGACAAGAAAAATGGATACCCAGCAAAGACAACAATATTTTCTATACGAACTTGAACCCCGGAAAGTACACGCTCATCGTCAGAAATACAATACGACCTAGAACTAGAACAACAAGTCCGTCACCATCAAGATGGACATTCATATCCATTCCCCTGGTATGCATCCAACCAACTTATTTCCCCACTTCATCTTGATCATTAGTATACTGTACAGCATTTACAAGAAATGTCCAGCCGTTCCATCACATACAGCTCATTTCACGGCTCCGCAAGAGAATGTTTTGTGTTATTTCGACCCGAAGCAAATGCAAAAAGTCTTCTATAACCTGCTATCCAATGCTTTCAAGTACACCAAACCGAATGCAGCCATTGAAATGATTTTGGAAAACAAAGAAAATGAAGTTACCATTAAAGTTATCGACAATGGTATCGGTATCAGCAAAGAAGATATAGACAAAATATTCGACCGATTCTATCAGGCTGAAAACGGTATCTCGAATATCACCAAGACTCCCAGCACGGGGATCGGACTTTCATTGACCAAAGGCATAATCGAGTTGCACCACGGAACGATACAAGTGGAAAGTACACCGGCTACGGTAGTATTTTCATTGTCCATCTCCAGAAAGGCTGCACGCTTTTTACCGAGGAAGAACTGGCACAAAAGCAGCAAGAAAAAGCAAAAGAGCTTTTGATCGAAGGAGACGATTCCCTTCATACGATCCTACTGGTCGAAGACAACGAAGAGTTACTCCCAGATACTCAACTCCCTGTTCTCACCGACCTACCGCGTCCTGCTGGCACGAAACGGTAAAGAAGGATTGGAAAAGGCACGCGCAGAACGACCGGACATCATCGTTAGCGAGGTCATGATGCCGGAAATGTCCGGAACAGAGATGTGCTTGAAGATCAAAAATGATTTTGATGTATGCCACATCCCGGTCGTACTGCTTACGGCACTCACTTCCGCCGAACAAAATATCGAAGGCTTACAACGAGGCGCCGACGACTATATAAACAAACCATTCAATGCAAAGGTATTACTGGCGCGTTGCAATAACCTGGTCCGTAATCGTATTATCTTGCAAAAGAAATTCAGCCAGCAGAAAGATTTCGATGCACAATCGCTGGCAAGCAACCCGATAGACCAAAAGTTCTTGGATACGGTCAACTCGATCATTGAAAAGAATCTTGATAATATCGACTTCGACATGAATATGATGGCCCGCGAGTTGGGACTCAGTCGAAGTTCATTGTATGCCAAATTCAAGGCACTGACAGGTATGACACCCAATGACTTTGTCCTCAACTGCAAACTGAAGCGGGCCGCAACCATGTTGACGGAAAACCCCGATCTACAGATCGCCGACATCTCCGACCGGCTGGGCTTCGGTTCTCCGCGTTATTTCACCGCTGTTTCAAAGCCCAGTTTGAAATTAGCCCCGGCTGAATACAGAGAAAGAAAAACGGTCATTTAAACACCTGGATCATCGGACGTCCGATCCAAACCTGCGGCTGTTTCAACCCGAAGATATAAGCGATTGTCGAAGCACAGTCAGTCGAACTGCATCATGCTTTCCCATATGGATTCCCTTGCCGGGCAATAAAGGCAGTCTCCATTTCTTCCATGGTCTTGCTGCCATGCCCCTTCTTGATACCACCATGATCGGCTGTGACGATAAAGATAGTCTCATCCAACATACCTGCATCCTTAACTGCCTGAATGATTTGGCCGATATAGCCGTCGAGCTCTTTCAGCTTTTCATAGTAGGCAGGTCGCTTGATATATTCAACCGCACATTTGGCAGTGGCCGGATTCTGCGGCTTTTCCGTAATATTTTTATCATAACTCAAAGCTAACGTATCGACAACGTAACGGATTCCCGCCCATTCACAGATACAGCCGATTTCAGCTTTCGGATCAGACTCGCGAAGCAAGCTGAACACAGTCGGGAAAATACCGTGCTTATTCACTACACGGGAAGGCAGTTCCGGAGTTTGCGATCCCCATTCCGTGTAACCATGAAGTTCCGGTCCCGCCCCCATATACATGGAAGCCCAGTTTACGGCACTGGAAGACGGAAGTACAGAGCGTTTTTTCAACGTATAAGATCCTTCTTCCATCAACTTCTTCACATTCGGCATTTCGGCCTTGTTCACACTATAAGCGCCCCAGCCGTCCAGACCGATCAAAACTACATGTTTGGCTTTCCACTTGGCAGCCATCGAAGCATCGGCAAACAACATCAGAAATACCAATGCTAAAATCAACTTTCCTGTTTTCATGCTATCTTAAATTAAATATATCAATCCTTCCTATAATATCGTACCCGCCCCACTTTTATCTCCACCGGCAAAGCCAGAGAATCGACTTCGCCAATACAAGCTCCACCCAACAACATATCGATCAGCAAATAATAGGGTTTATCGAACGGAAACTCTCCTTGCCGGTTCCGATACGCGCGGATAAGCAAAGTTATGAATATTATAAAAAAGAAAAATGATAAGGGAAATAGATATTTAAGCATAATGCATACTCATTAATTAAAGACCTTTCTCGATATCCCGTTTACGTTTTAATGCTTCCAGATAATAGTAATCGGCATAGTTCAATGGGACGTCTATTTCCGAATTGTGAGGAATGCTGCCAACAGAATGCATCAGCAGGAAGTTTCCATTCGTGCTCAATGCAGCCCGATAGGCCGGAGAAGAAAGTGAAACCATGATACTGTCGGCATACATTTTATAGCCGGCTGCATCCGGAACATCCATCGTACTGATCTCATAAAGCGCGGAAGCGATACAGGAAGCCGTCGATACATCGCGTGGTTCGTTCGGGATATTCGGAGCCGACATATCCCAGTAAGGAATCAGATCTTCCGGCATATTCTCCAGGTTCTTCATCATATTGAAAGTTTTCAAGGCCTGATCCAGATATTTACGGTCCTTGGTTTCACGATAGCATACCGCATAACCGTAGATAGCCCATGCCTGCCCGCGACTCCAGATAGATTCGTCGGCATATCCTTGTGCCGTCTGGCGATGGCGCACTTTACCATCCTTGATACTGTAATCAATCACATGGTAACAACTTCCATCCGGGCGAAAATGTTCCTCCATGGTACGATCGGCATGCGACACCGCAATCTTATAGAAAGAAGAGTCGCCGGACAGACGCGTCGCTTCGAACATCAGTTCCAGATTCATCATGTTGTCAATGATAACCGGACATTCCCAACCCCGTTCAGACTGCCATCCGCGTTCCACATCCCACGACTGGATAATCCCGGCAGCCGGACGGAAGCGGGTAGACAACGACTTGGCAGCCTGCACCATCACATCTTTATAAGAAGGCGTCCCTGCCAGTCTCAAGCCATTCCCGAAACTGCAATTTACAATAAATCCGATATCATGATGCCAAGTCAGGTTTTTGGCTTCCTCTATGGCATCCGTATATTTGGCGGCCAACGGCAGCAACGTGCTGTCGCCCGTCAGTTCATACAAATACCAGACAGATCCGGGGAAAAAGCCGCTCCGCCAATCCGCATAACCACAATAATAGACAGAACTGTCTATCTTAAGCGTCACCGGATTCAAGCATTTCCCACTCGCTTCGATCACACCGATCTCATTCCCTATTTGTGCACGGGCAAAATCGATATTCTCGTCAATAAAACTTTTTTCCTCTGTTTTAGGGGCACCTACACAAGATAGCAGAAATGCCGAAAAAGCAAATGCAATCAAATTTTTCATCATGTACCAATTATTTTATTGTTGTTATTGTATAAGTATAGGAGCCGGAAAGCAGCTGCTTATTGGCGTTCAACGATATCCGGCAGACCTGTTCGCCCCAAACATTCGACAAGCGAGGATCGTCCAGGCGGATCGTTTCGACAGTCGGTGTAAAGGCGCTCTTATTATACGTCATCCGGACTTTCTCACCATTCACTTCAACCGTGACTACTCCCGGAACCGACACATCCACCTCCCCCCAAGTGAGGAAATTGACTTGATTCGGTTTATCCGCCTTGTCCAAAGAGAACGAATCTTCTATTTTCAGGGAGTTCTTTCCCAACTGGTACGAACGGACCCATTTTTTTACATTTGCCTCTGCCGGATAAGCTGTCGCAATATTTGCAGAGAAATACATACGTCTCGGATCAAAGTGCACATCCGTAGCCCTAAATTCCGAACCGAACTGCTGTGGCACACCGTTCACCATAGGCAGGTTGTGATAATTACTCTGCATTGTCCAGATTGAATAGCGTTCGGAACTGAAGGTCTGACGGGTATAGGTCCCGACTCCGGCATCGATAAAAATAGGCGTCGTATTCAAGTAAAGGGAGAAGGTCCCTGCATCGTTATGATTATGGCTTTCATTATTATAGCCTCCTTTCGTTGCCACGAAAAAGCCATTCTTGTTGGTCATATAGCAAAATTCGGTTTCCGGATACCAGGAATAGCCGGGAGCCTGATAATCGGCACTCATTCCTTCCAGTTCTTCACGGGAGAGCAAGGTTTGGAACAGACGGAAAGGGTCACCGGAAGGAATACCGTCCTTATCAGAAAGACTCTTGAGATAAGCAGCATAGTTCATCATAAGAGGGCTTTCGACTGCTTTCCCATACCTGAAAATGAGATCGGCATCCCCTCCTCCTTTGGCAGAAGCATCGGCAAAGTTGACCACCCAGCCGTTCCCCACATAGAACGGGCGATATATTCACCCATATTCTTAATGATAGGCTGATCGAATACGGAGACTTTACCACCTGTCCCGTCAGAAAGCATCTGCAGATAATCGTACATCTTTCCAGCAGCGTGTCCCCAATAAGAAGGGCCTTCCTCGCAACCTCCGTCTCCATGCGTATAATTAATGAAATGGTCCACGGAAGTCATCGTCCGGTAAACCGCTTTTGCCAATTTATCCCGATCATTCTCAAGCAGGAAGAAACATTGCAGCACATTGAAGTTACACCACGGATTCCAGTTATTCACCAATCCGCCAGGCTTCAGGTTGAACGCCATCCACCAGAAATGATCTTCATTCATATAGGTATCGAGGATGCGGACCTGTAATTCATGCCGCAGCCTTTTTGAAATCAAAGGATTTACCTTATCGAAAGAAGGTTTCAGGTAATAATAAATCCAAGACAACTGGGAAGCAAGATTTCCTGAACCCAAATCAATCACATGTTCTTCATAGCTCGGAAAGCATCCTCCGACCTTCTGTAATCCCAAATGGGCCGACAATGCCCAGTTCGTCATTTCACAACTTGCAAAAACACCATTGATAATCTGATCGACAAAGCGTCCCTTCCCTTCAGCCATCTCTGCCATGAACAGACTTCCGAGTGCGGAATTGTTTTTACCGAACGGACTCTCCATAATCGCCCGGTCACCACTTCGTCCGAACTCCAGATAATCGGTCGCTTTCACAACCTTCCACTCATAATCCAGATAACTTTCTCCTTTCCGGATATACTTTTCTTTATAATCACCGAGGAGTTTATCCCAACCGGCCCGGTCAGAATAATCAGGATACGGCACCCACTTCTGCTCCATTATCAACGCGGATTTGACTTTCTCAAAATCGACCTCTTTCTGCAACAAGTCGCGTTTTTCATACGCATGCAAGTGTGCGACTGTCCAAAGCAACAGGCACACGATTGTGATGAATCGTTGTGTTCTCATAGGTATTATTTTTCAATATCGCAAAAATAGAGGTTCCCTCTATGAGAAAGAGACATATTCATCCAATTCATGTGCACGGATTGTCCAAAAGCGGAAATTTAAGGTGTTTCCTGCCACTTTATAATTCTCATCCTCCAAAACCGGAACCTTGCATTTTTCTATATGCACCTTTCACAAAAGAGTATTTTTATCGTAGTTCTTCAAGAACTATGATGAAAACGTTGCAAATTTAGATGTTAATAATGTGTATGAATGTACACTTTTATCCATTTGATATGCACTAATCTTCCAACGGTGAGTTTTTAGCAATGTGTTAAATATTTATATATTAATACATTGTGATTTGCATGTTTTGTATAACATATAAATTAAGCTTAATTGGCAATATATTTATTTAGAATTCAGTTTGTAATATTCACATAGGTATACATTGAAGTGTAAAAACGATACAGCTAAGGCAAATTCTCATAGTTTGGCAGATATGAATCATAAATGATGATTTATCATCATGATAGTTCAACATGGATTTCCGATTCAGCTTCACCCGTCTTTGATACCTTTTGATTGTCATGTCATACAAGGGTGAAGGCAGATATCCGGACTGCCTTCACCTCAAAATTTGCCTTCACTCTGTCTCGTCCTGATTTGGGTTGGTCATGTTCCTCTCGGTTTCACATCTATATAATTAAGTGAAAAACAAGGAGACTACAATATTGATTAATAAACAAATACACAGGCATTAACAGCTATTACTACCACTCCTTACCTTTTTGACTAAGGGCGAAAAGGTTTTTGACCAGTGTCGAAAAGGCTTTTGACCTTGGTCGAAAAGGTATTCGACTAAAGGCAAAAGGTCTATGACCAGGCTGTTTGACAACAGAAACATACCCATTGTCACTTAATATAGAATCTTCCGAGGCCGACCTGGTCTCTGATGAAGGCAAACATAAGCGGTGAAGGCAATTCGCGGATGATGGCGAAACGCCATAGTCCTTGAAGAACTTAGATCAGTAACACACTTTTGTGAAAAACACAATTGAAAAAACACAAAGTGCCTATTTAGAGAAATGAGAATTATTATCAATTTATTAATCAATCTGGTGTTATTATGACAAAAGATTTTAAACGCTTTTATGTATCGAGAGCGATGTTCCTGGGAGCTACTATGTTCCTGGCATCAATCGGAATGGCCTCCGCTAATCCTTCTACCGATACGTTTGGCTCAAATGAGCCGAATCCTGTTGTAGCTTCTCCTCAACAGGCAAAACACAGTATCAAAGGTGTGGTAGAAGATGCCCTGGGCCCTATCGCTGGAGCTAATGTCGTAGAAAAAGGAACTACCAACGGTACAATTACCGACATGGACGGTAATTTTTCTCTGGAAGTATCTCCTAATTCCATTCTTGTTGTTTCTTATATCGGATATAAGGATCAGGAAATCTCCCGTAAACAATCAGACTTCGTTCAACATTAAGTTGGCCGAAGACTCACAGGCGTTAGACGAAGTTGTAGTTGTAGGCTACGGTACACAGAAAAAGGTAAACTTGTCCGGGTCCGTATCAACTATTAATGTTGCAGAGTTGACAGAAAGCCGCCCTATTACCAACGTATCCCATGCATTGGCAGGTCTTGCAGCCGGTGTAAACGTACAAGGTACGGCCAATCAGCCGGGTAACGACAATGCGTCGATCAAGGTTCGCGGTCAAGGAACACTGAATGAATCTTCCCCATTGGTCATTATCGACGGCGTAGAAGCGGGTATCAACACTGTTAACCCACAGGATATCGAATCGATGACCGTATTAAAAGATGCCGCATCATCGGCAATTTATGGTTCACGTGCTGCAAATGGTGTTATCTTGATTACCACCAAACAAGGGAAAGCTGGTTCTATTAAGTTGGACTATAACGGGTATGTTTCATTCACATCACCAAGTATCCCCAGCTCTATGGACCCCGTTTCTGATTATGCCACTTATATGGAATTGATCAACGAAGGCTACCTCAATTCTAATTTGAAAGCTCAGTTCTCACAAGCTGTCATAGACGAATGGCGGGCAGATGGTGGACGAGATCCGTTAAAATATCCGAATACGAACTGGATTGACGAGACATTTACACCTTCGACTTCTCACAACCACGTCATCTCCATGAGTGGCGGTAGTGACAAAATCCGCTTCTATTCATCATTCGGTTATCAAAAGAATCCGGGGGTAATGGAAAATACCGGCTTCGAAAAATATAACGGACGTGTAAACATTTCAGCCGATGTAAAACCGTGGTTGAATTTAGGGGCACAAGTCAGCGGATATGTTTCAAACATGGAACCATCTGCCAAATATACGGCAAGTGACAAGAAAGACACATCTGTTGATGATGTGTTCACCTACGCATCAGCAACGACTCCCGGTATGGTATTCCGTGCACCGGACGGACGATACGGAGCTATGAATAATAGTGAAGACGACGCACAATCGGCGAATAACAACCCTTTGATCCGTTTGAACAGCAAAGCTGGTAATATCCGCAAAACCAATATGCGTTCTCGTTTCGTCGGAACGTTGAAACCGCTCGAAGGCTTTTCTGTTACAGCATCATATTCTTATGAGTTCGTGGATGAACAACGAAGCCGGAAACCTGTTTTCATCGACGGTTGGAACTTCCGTGATAACGTGATCACTTACTCCAACAGAGGAAAAACCAACATCATGAATTACGACGGTAAAACCGAACGCTTCTTCGGAGATGTTGTAGCACGCTACGAGAAACGTTTCATGAATGACCGCTTAGGTTTGAACGCAATGATCGGAGCCAGCCAGGAAATGTATCGCAGCAAGAACTTCTCTGCTACAAAATATGACATGATCGATTTAAGTTTGAACGTGATCGATGCTGCAATCGGTGATGCAACAGCTTCCGGTTCAAGCACCGAATGGGCTATGCGTTCTTTCTTCGGACGTATCAATCTGGATTGGGAAAACAAATACTTACTAGAAGTCAATCTTCGTGCAGACCAATCATCCCGCTTCCTTTCAAATAACCGTACAGGTTACTTCCCTTCTGCTTCCGTTGCATGGCGTATGGATCAGGAAGCCTTTATGGAAGATTGGGTGGAGAAAGGGTTGAGCAACCTAAAGTTCCGTTTATCTTATGGTTCTTTGGGTAACAATTCCGTTGGGAACTACGACGCGATCGCAACTTACGCTAATAAACCAAGCTCCGGTTCTGCATTCAACTACACGTTGAACAACGCACTGATATTAGGTCTTGCACAAGCCAGACTGGCCAATCCAGATCTGACTTGGGAATCTACCTATATGACAAATGTCGGTTTCGATTTCGGTTTGGTCAATAATAAATTAACTGGTACTGTCGATTACTTCAATAAGAAAACAAAAGACATTTTGATCAACTTGCCTGCACCGGACGTACACGGAACAGCATCCATTCCTAAACAAAACAGTGCGACTGTTACAAACCAAGGTATCGAGATGACTCTCGGCTGGCAGGACCAAATTGGAGATTTCTCCTACGGTGTCAACGGCAACTTTACATTCGTAAAAAACAAAGTCAATAAGTTCAAGGGAACAGATAAAGGCGGTATCTCTTATGACGGGGCTAATATTATCTGGGAAGGTCATTCCATCAATTCTCAATATTTATTGCGTGCAGACCGCATAATCCAAACAGATGCTGATCTAGCACTTGTACAACAAATGATCGACAACGCACCGATTGACGAGAAGACAGGTAAAAAGGTGAATCCGTTTGCCGCATTCGGTACGCCTCAAAAAGGAGATTTACTGTACAAAGACATCAATGGAGACGGTATTATCGACATGGATGACCGCGAAATCGTCAGCGACGGCCCGAACCCGAAATTCCAATTCGGTTTGAACCTGAATGCCGCCTACAAAGGATTCGACTTTTCCGTTCTGTTCCAAGGACAGGCAGGTGTGAAAGTTTACTGGCAAAATGCATTGGCAAACACTTCAACCGTACGTTTCGGCTACCAGTTGAACAAAGATGTTGCAGAAGGAAGATGGGTTGAAGGCCGTACAGACGCTATCTACCCGCGCTTGTTACAATCCCAGAATCAGATCAACACTCAAATGAGTGATTTCTACTTGGAGAACAAAGCCTTCTTGAAGATTCGTAACATTCAATTAGGCTATTCATTGCCTAAATCTATTACGAAGAAGATGCAATTGGAAAGACTTCGTTTCTATGGCAGTTTGGAAAACTTCTTCACATTTACATCTTACAGAGGATTTGATCCTGAAATCAGCGGGCTGGCTTATCCGGCAATGAAATCAGCGGTTTTAGGTATTAATGTAACCTTTTAATTGAAAAAGCATTATGAATAAGTATAAATTATTTTTCACTTGTGCAGCATCACTTCTGTTAATGAGTAGCTGCTACGACTTGGACCGTTATCCGGAAGATCAGTTAAGTGCCGGAACATTCTTCCAGACACAAGAACATGCCGATCAGGCAATGATGGGAGTTTACAGCCAAATGACACACAACGATGTTTTCGGCCGTCAATTCGGTTTTGACTGTTTAGGTGGCGTAGGTGCCGGATATGACGCACCTTCGTATCCAAACATCGGCCGTGGTACTTATACCACTACGGAAGGAGCCGTCGGCGATAAGTTCAAACAACTGTATGAAGGCGTCACACGTGCTAATATTGTATTACAGAACGTCGACCAATGTGATATGTCCGACGAACTGAAAACCCGCTACAAATCGGAAGCCCGTTTTATGCGTGCCCTCTACTATTTCACCTTACTCGATTTTTGGGGTGGAGTTCCGATTTATGATGAGACAACTATCGTTGCGGAAGACTTCTCCAATATGTTGAAACCAAGAAGCTCGGCAGAAGAAGTCCGTACATTTATCATCAAAGACCTGGATGAAGCGATTGCTCATTTACCGGCAGATTGGGATGAATCAAATAAAGGACGTGCGACATCCGGAGCTGCAATGGCATTGAAAGGAAAAGTCCTTCTCTACAACAAACAATACCAAGAAGCAGCCACATGCTTTGAGAATGTTATCAACAGCGGTAAGTATGCTTTGTATTCAGATTATGAAAACCTATTCAAACCAGGTGGAGATGAAAGTTCAGAAATGATCTTTGCAATTCAAAATATCGGTGGTGTCGGTACTGATTTCGGTATGCCGATGACATTCTATATGGGAAGCCGTGCCTCTTATGGAAGTTGCTGGAACAATGTAATGGCAGCTACTGACTTCGTTGATTCTTACGAATGGAAAGACGGACGTGCTTTCGATTGGAATGAAGTTATTCCGGGATTCAATGAAAATGATGCAGTCAAGAAAGAAACATTCTATGCGACATTAAACGAAGGGTTAAACAAAGTGGCCACCTATCCCGCCGCAAAAGACAAGTTATTAGAAATGTACAACAAGCGTGACCCGCGTATGATGGCTTCCATCATTATGCCGTACACGACTTATAAAGGTTGGTATTCCAACGCTCCGATGGATACAGAATATGTTATCACAGAAAAATCCGGACAGACAAACGAAAAGAACGGTTTTATTCGTGTTAACGGAAACTACGAAATGTATTTGTGGCGTAAATTTGTAGCCGAATATGACATGAATGGTGCTATCAATAACCGCGAAGATACACCGATCAACTTCCCGCTGATCCGCTATGCCGATGTATTGTTAATGCTGGCTGAATGCTACAACCAGACAGACCAACAGACAAAAGCAGTCGACTTGATCAACCAAGTCCGTGCACGCGTCGACATGCCGGGACTTAATAGCGGTCCAAGTTATCTGCAGGCAACTACCAAAGAACAAGTATTCGAACGAATCAGACATGAGCGTGCAGTCGAACTGGCTGGCGAAGGGTTAAGTTTCAGTGATATGAAACGTTGGGGATTACTGGAAACTTTGGCCGGAGAAGTAAAAGGCTTTACCGGACAATTCTATTACAACCGTGTCGTTCAGTCTCGGGACTATTTATGGCCGATTCCAAATAATGAAATTCAGAAGAACCCAAGTCTGAAAGAAGATCAGAACCCAG
>VOFI01001789.1_pt1 | contig 12510 bp, 26 predicted proteins | sample 5384131 | NCBI WGS metagenome assembly VOFI01 (sample SAMN12384728, study PRJNA508395) | human gut metagenome | isolation source: healthy gut H | host: Homo sapiens
GTCACTATATTCTACGTTCTTCATGGAAGCATAAGAAAAAAACGTATTTTTGTCTTCTCCTGCCGGAATTTCGTAGGAAGAAAGCATAATTCCACCGTCACAATCCGTAATAAGAAATAAATGCGGTGATGCATGGCATTTTCCATCCGTCTCATAATAACTTTCTTCTACCATAAATATTCCGGTAAAATTTTTCCGGAATATTATTTATCTTATCATTACAAACTGTATTCACATGTCTGGCATATACGGAAATAATTTTCCTGCAGATTTCATTTCTGTAAATTGTTCTCTGTTATCAAAATGTCCCGTCATAAGCTTTTTACAAATTTTTTTCCATTTTCATTATAATGCCCCTGCCTCTATAATATTTTTGTTTTTAAAATAACAGTTGTAGTCCCATTGCAATCATCCACATATATGCACAGGTTTTTGGAATCATTAATAATCCCACCTTTGGTTTCGTTTTACTGAATAAAGTAACCGGCAGATAACAGCCAAAAGAAAGAATGATCGCTGCAACCATTCTTGTCATACCATACCTATTCGCATTCCCGGAGATGATATACAGAATAATCACTCTGATCCCTGTCAACGCAAAGACAGCATTTCTGGCAATTGATAATTTCATATTTCCTTCATCTGTGCACCAGTTGTTCTGCGGGAACAGGCATATCACAATTCTGACAACCGCTGATATCCACACGACCGCTTCCACTATTGTCGGTATTATCATTTCCGGAAATGTAAGCTTCCAGATATACATCAAAATAATATAAAATACTGTCATTGTAACAGACGATACCTGCAGTCCGATTCCCAGCTGCCGCTTTATCTTCTCATCGCTTCCACGAACTGCCCTTATAATTTTTGGCACCAGATGAAAAGCATCCCTCCGCAAAGTGTCAATGTTAATATTCCATAAAGAATAAATAACATATTTCCCTTTGAAAATATGAAAATAAAATTGCAGCAACCAGATCAAAAGTCAAATACGCTGCATCAAATATTGCTTCCATCACATCCGGAATCTGTGGTTTGTAATTGTTCTCTTCCATCCTTTTGATCCCTGCTCCTTTTCCATCAATTGACTGTAAAACAAATGATTCCCAGTACTCTTCATATCCAGGGATTCGTTTTCATTCGTTTTTTCTTGTATTCCTTTAAATGTTCTTCCGCATTATTGCAGATCCGGTCAAATACCTGAATACACATGTGCTTTTCTTCTTCTGTCAGTCCGCTCAAAACATTTCCTGCAAACTGTTTCTGTGCGTTTTATTCCTGCCGCCACTATAAGTTCTGCCCGATCCAGCAGAATAATCTCTATATGCTTTTTATTATCCTTACTTTGTATTCTTTCAACCAGTCCTTTATTTTTCCAATTTTTTCAACGAAGTTGAAACATGGGATTTCGTTGATTTTCTAACCTTTACTATTTCTGCTGCGGTATTGTGATGCGGATTATTATGAAGGAACATAAGTATATCGTATTCCATCTGTGTCAGCCCATACCGGTCACATACCTCTCCGGAAAGCAATTCATAATAACTTGTAATTGTTTTATGCTTATCCCAGAAGTACATCTTCTCTTCCTCCTTCATCGTTCTTTTTAGAACGATTATAGAGGAATATTTCCGGTATGTCAAATGTTTTTTGCTACTATGCCTTCGCCTTTAATGTTCCAATATATTCCCCATTATTATAAACAAACTATCCTGGCTTCTCCCTCTTCTCCGAAATATTCCGGTCTCAATGACAGAATATTGAGCAATTCATCCACCGTCTTCACCTTTGTTGCCTGATATGGCTGTTCAAATGCAATCTTTTCTACAAATAAGTAATCGTCCCTGTCCTTTATCAGATACCTGTATGACCTACAAAAACAGCATCCGAATATGGATCATATATTACGATACTAAGGAAGTGATATTCTGTCATTATTTATTTGAAATCCATGATATTTCCAGCTATCGGAAAATGCTGTTTCCGGATGTTTTTTATCTGCAACACTCTTTTCGCCATAGAGTGTAGTAAACATATCCCTATTCTTTTTTAGGATTTCATATCTGTCCACGTTATCTATCGCTTCCGTGTCAAACATCAGATAAGTACCTTCATAATTGTCTTCCGTTGATTCTGCGTGAAGCAGACCATCCAGTAAGAGAAAGGCTGTCATTCTGCAGTCCGTGTCGGAGTAATCATGATTCTGTTCCCAGCCATCCATACATTTGCCGATATCTGCTTTCATGTTTTCCGGATCAGACCAGACATCCTCAAGCTTTGCATTCTTCCCGGCCGAATCTGCAAAATCAGTTACCCATTCCCGGAATGTATCTACATGGGAAGCTCCCGCGGTATCCAGTTCTTTGCAAATTTCTGTAATGGTATGGTTTCCTCCCATATAAGTTGCAGCCGGTATCTTCTGTTTCTGTGCACATGCCCCCAGCATCAGGCACAGGAGCATAACAACAGCTGATAATTTCATTGCCGTTTTGGTTTTATTCTGCCTGTTCCATAGATTAAACGCTCCGCCACAAAAACATCCTGCCAATTATAACTGTGATCCGTTTCTTCCTCATCCATAAACCTCTTTCTTATGATCCGCATATTTTACATATTTTTTAAGATTACCTTACGGTTTCATTTATGTAAATAGTATGGTTTCAAAATTAAAGAAATATTTATTTTTATTGCTCTGTTTGTGGAACATTCAGCAACGCTTTCGGCAGATATCACATCTGTCCTGAAAAGCAAAGTAACCGAATGAATTGCTTCTTATGCCACATGGATTCAGGCTTTATTCGGAAATGTTTTGTTATTCTTTTTTACCCGTCTCCCTCAGCCGCTCCACAATCGTCTGCTTTCCAACCACACAATAGACCACAAGCGGAACCCCCGCGCCGATCACGGTAAAGATCAGTGCCGCAAGCACGACCTACCGATGGTATACTGAAACCGGAAAAAACCAGAACATTTTTTCAATCATCTTTCCCATAAACGGCTCAGATGCCACAACAAGAATAAGCGAAATGGCAATCGCCGCAAACGTATACAACAGTCCCTCATACACAAGCATCCGCTTTAGCTGGCGTCTGGTCATTCCAACCGACTGCAGCACAGCAAACTCCCTGGCGCCTTGCAATCATCCCCGTGAGGATGGCATTCAGGAAATTTAATGTTCCGACCACGGCAATCACACCGGAGAGAACACCTCCAAGCAGCAGAAACATCCCACGGAACGAATCAAACTCTTTTCGTAGGAAAATTTCGATTCATAGCTGTACAGCGGCTCGACCTGTTCCGGTATAATTTTTCAAAAAACTTTCCATTGCTCTTGCACTCTGATTGTTTTTCATATCAAACATCATATGCATGACATCTTTTGTCCCGGTATCTTTGATAAACGTATCACTCCCAAGCACAAACTGCGGCGATCCATAATACCGGCAGTTCATCGCGGAAGGCACCAGAATCTCTGCCACCACCGTATAGGTTTTTGTGTATAATCATCTGCTTCCACGTCACATGCACCTTCGTAGCTGTCAATCTCTTCCTCCGGAATCTCTTTTCCAGTCTCTGCATTAAAATATTTCCAACTGTTTACATACCTGAGTGTCACCTGATCGCCCACCCCGCCCAGTTACTGTGATCAACTTTTTGTCATAATCATCCTGCTTATAGACTGCCGCAATGGCATTCTCCTGATCCAGAGCTGTGACATCGCCTTTGAGCACTTTCTTTACTTTCTGAAGCGGAAATGCATCCATTCCATACAACTGAATATCGTCATAATAACTGCCATCATCTGCCTGTTCCTTCCAATTGAAATAACCCTTTTCCTGCTCTTTTTGTCATAGTATGTCCCATGGATGTAAAATACGCCAGCATATCTTTTTTTCTTTATTTTTTCCAAAACCCGGGTTGTCTGTCCGTAGACACATCCACTCTCTTTAACGCCATTTTGCGCGAGCACGGTCTGCATTGCAGAATCTTCTACTGCTTCATCGGAAGAATGGAAGCCTTTCTGCACGTTAAAATAATCCGCATTGGCAAACACAAAGTCGCTCACACAGAAATGTTTCAAATACAGATCCATATCAAATCCGTTTGCAAACATAACGGTCAGATTTAAAAGAACGACCGCAAGGGAGAGGGAAATGACAACAAGAACCGTTTTCTTCCGGTTCCGTCCCACGTTTGCCCATGCCATACGCCCCAAAGATGCCGGTTTTTTGCCGCTTTTGCTTTTTTCTGCCACAGTCTGCCTCCGTATAGCGCACCGCTTCGACCGGGGATACCTTTGCAGCGATCCTCCCCGGCTTATTGCAGGATAAAAATACAGTGACCAGTGAAAAAAAGTGCTGCTCCCACAAATACCCACGCATGCAATTTTATAACCGCTGTCGTGTAACTCATCTGTGCCATGACAGCCGGTGCCAGTCCCACGCCGATTCCAAATCCCAGAAGAAGTCCCGCCGGAATTCCAATAACTGATAAAAGGACTGCCTGCAGCCGGATGATCCGCTTAAGCTGCCGCCCGGTCATGCCGATCGTTTTTAACAGTCCGTAGAAACGGATATCGTTGGTGACGGAAATCTGAAACACATTGTAAATGACCAGGTAGCCGGTAAATACAATGAGCACAAGCAATGCCACAATGGCTGCAATGCTTTCCGCATTCAGATTGCTGCTCGACTGCGCACCGGTATAGCCCCAGTTTACACCAAATGCAATATAGCCCGGTTTGGAAGCATCTTCTGACTGAAATCCACAGTCTCTGATCACCTGCCGCATATTTTTTCGATATGAAGTGCATTCCCAAACATAACGTCAAGTGACCATTTTCCACTCTCTTCATCCTCCCCGATCTCCACATTCTGCAATGTCTTTTTCTACATAACTTTCTGGCACGATCACATTGCTTGCCTGGGAAACTCCGTTGTAATCCCACCAGCCGGAGAGAACAAACTCCTGCGTCACCGTTTTTCGGTTCTGACTGACCTCCTCCGATCTGATACGTCACGGTAAATTTTGTGCCGATTTTGGGCTGTACTCCTAACAGTTTTAACACCCGGGTATCTGTCATCGCCTCATTGCTTCCCTCTTTGGGACGATGTCCGTGCGTTGGTGTGCAAAAATAATGTTTTACTTCATGCGCATCCATATAGCTGACTTCCACCTGTGTCTTGCGAAATGCATCCCCGGTTCCCATTCCTAAAAACAGCCGCGCACCTGTCTCCCGAATGAGCGGATCTTTTTTAAGGTTTCCATCTGTTCTTCCGTCAGTTTCTTAAAAGACCCGTGCGCATCGCCTCCGGCCATAAGAAAGTTGGACTGCTGGAACGAATCATTGATGGAAATTGCAATCGTAAACAGCGCGGTAAACAGCATCGTGGTCAGCATAATTGCAATCACGGCAATCAGGTTTCTCATTTTAAAAGCCCGCAGACTGCGCACGGCAACGGTACGCACACAGGCACGGTTTTTTACCTGCATCATAATGCCTCACCTGCTTTCCCGGTCACAATCCGTCCATCCTCGATACGAATGATCCGGTCTGCAAGCTGTGCGATCTCCTCGTTGTGTGTGATCATCATAATGGTCTGCGCAAATTTGGTGCTAGTTGTTTTGAGCAGCCCCATCACATCCTGTGAGGTACGGCTGTCGAGATTTCCGGTCGGTTCATCTGCTAATAAAATCGCCGGTTTGGCTGCGAGTGCCCGCGCGATCGCCACGCGCTGCTGCTGTCCTCCCGAAAGCTGGTTTGGCAGCACGTTTAATTTTTCTTTCAGTCCGAGTGCCTCTGCAATCTCCCCCCGATAAATGCATTGTCCACGGTTTTTTCCGTCAAGCTGCAGCGGCAGCACAATGTTTTCATAGACAGACAGCACCGGAACTAAATTAAAGGACTGAAAGACAAATCCGATTTTTCTTCTGCGGAAAATCGTCAGTTCTTCATCCTTTAATGCAAAGATGTCTTTGCCGTCCACATAGACTTTGCCGGATGTTGCCCGGTCGAGTCCGCCAAGCATATGTAAAAGCGTCGATTTTCCCGATCCGGAGGTTCCTACCACCGCGACAAATTCTCCGTTTTCCACCGACAGGTTTACCCCCCAGCGCGTGCACGGCGGTCTCCCCCGTGCCATACTGTTTTTTCAAATCTCTGGTTTCCAAAATGACCATCCTGTAATCTCCTTTTGCTCCTGATTTGGCATTTCCTGCCTTCTTTAAGATTGTCGCACAGAATTCTTTCGAGAATCTGTCCCGGAGAAAAAAAAAGATTCTTACAGTTTTGACACAATTGCCGTTGGAAAATACAGCCCAAACGTTGAGCCTGCCCCAGGCACGGACGAAAGCCGGATATATCCGCCCCTGCTGCTGCATGATAAAACGTGCCAGATACAGTCCGATCCCCACACCGCTCTTTTCGGCAACCGCGTTTCCCTGTAAAACGCCCAAATACCGCCGCATGCTCCTCCTCACCGATGCCGATTCCCGTATCCGTCACTTCCACGCAGGCAAACAGTTCATAGGAACAGAGTTTTATGGTAATCCCTCCTGTGTTCGTATATTTGATCGCATTATCGAGAATATTTCCCAGTGCTTCCATGGAATTTCTTATCAAAGTACGCATAAACCGGTGCGCCTTCCTCTGCTTTTTTCGTCCCGGAAAACGCAATCGCAAGTCCTTTGGCGGCTGCTTTTTCCCGGTAACTTTCCATACCGTCTACGACCAGTTCTGTCAGCGGCTGCCGGATTGGATGCAACACAAAACGCCTGTCTCAAGCCTTGAAAGTTTGACAAGCGCATCCATTAAAAACTGTAATTTTTCACTCTGCTGCCGCAGCTTTTTTACGGAATCCTGTGCTGCTTCCCCAGCGGTTCTTCCTCCAGCAGTTCCGTATACAATAAAATATTCGAAAGTGGTGTCCGCGTCTGATGGGAAATATCTGCGATCAGTTCTTTGATTTTTCCCGCTCCCGCATCTATGCTTCGCACCGAAAGTTCCGATGCCGCCAGATACTGCGCCAGACGGTTTTCCAGCGACGACTGCCGCGACTCATCAAATGTGGTCTCGAAAGGTGCCGTTTATCGCCGCCTCAAGCATATCGGAAAGTCCATCCATCACCTGTTTCTGCCGGTGTTGAAGAAAGTGCTGCTGCAAGTTACACTCCTGCCGCAAGCAATATATAATTACAAAATATCCGATCATACTTCCCATACATATCCGATCCCATACACGGTAGGATCTGCTCCTTTGCCTGTAATTTATCCCGCAGCCGCTTGATGGCAACCGAAAGCGCGTTTTCATCCACGTACACCGCGCCATCCATCCAGATGCGATCCATCAAAGTTTCCCGCGGCACGGTCATCCCCACATGCTGCACAAGAAGCGCCAGAAGTTTCTGCTCTGGTTTTTACTAACTCCACTTCCTGTCCGCTTACGGTAAACGCATATTTGTAAAATCATTCTGCATCTGCGCCGTCCGGTTCGAAGCTGGTGTTTACCCGCGCCCGGAGTACCGCCAGACTGAACGGCTTTTGTAATGTAATCATTTGCTCCCTGCTCCAGTCCGCTTACAATATCCATTTCCAGATCGTTTGCCGTAAGTAAAGATCACCGGAAGATCCGAGGTTCTGCGGATCTCCTGCAGCAGATCAAAAACCGCTTCCATCCGGCAGATTTACATCGAGAATCAGCAGATCTGTCTTGTTCTGATGCAGATGCTGTCTGGTCTCCTGTATATTTTTACAGCATAGCACCTGCCGGTTTTTCTCCTGTAATGCGCGCTGCAGTCCCTGTGCGAGTGCCATATCGTCTTCTGTGATCAGAAGATGCATTATTTTTTCTTCCATTGGTTTCTTCCTGTTCTGTTCATGTTGCGATTTTTGTTCTTTCAACAGTATATAACAGAGCGCACAGACTGTCAGCCTTTTTCTTAATACTATTACTATTTACCCCCACTTGAAAATCTGTGAAAAAAGGACTATAATCGCAGCCGCGTGCAATGCACACAAAATCTATGGGAAAAGGAATTGCGATCATCGGAAACTGGATGGATCGGCATGTGGGATTTGTTTCAATCCTGCAAAAAGACGAAGCTTAACGCTTATTGCTTTTTATCATTTTCAATCACACAGGAATGTTCTTTCGTCTTCTTATCATAATTGATTCCTACGAGCAGAATATTTCCTGTATATGGCTCTAACGATTGCGGATACTTTCTGTCTTTTATCTGTTGTAAGGCGGTATCCGCAGTTTTATTCCATTTCAGTTCCACAACCAGTGCCGGATAATCAGCTTTATATTCCGGTTTTGGAATATAAACAAAAATCCGCAAAACCACGGCCGGTCGGCAATTCCCGATGGGTTTAAAATAATACTGCATGGAACTTAAGTATGCGATCGTAAAGTACACTGCTGAGCGAATTTTCATCATGGTACATAATCGTTGAAGAATACCCGGTATGAATTTTCTCAATCCCCTTTGCAACCTCCATTTCATCTTTTTCCAGCGTTGCATCTAATAACGCTAACGATTCTTTTGAAATGTCACCATCTCATTCCACCTGGTAACGTTTCACTGCATGATTTAACTCGTGCCGGATTTCTTCATTCGGAATAAAAAACATGCCGGCTGTCCTGATCATAAGCCAGATATCCCAAATGAATCAGGTACGTAAGCACATCATCCCGATTTGCAAAACTTACCGTGTCATTCTGAAAGGATGTCACATCCACTTCTACGGATGCGCCCGACAACATCTCGATAATTGCAGATTTCAAGCCATCAAAATCCATGTTGATCAGTGGCACAATTGCCTCATAGCTTCCGGTATTTGACCAATAACTTTTATACTTTCCATTTAACATGACACTGACAACGGCCTTCGGATTATATACCTGATACCCTTCTAAGAATATCCATCATACCAGGATTTCACCTGTTCATAACTGCATCCGTATTGTTCACAAGTCCGTGGACTTCTTCTTCTGTAAACCCGACATACGGTGCCATCCTTCCTGCATCAGCATGGTAAATTCTTCAAAATTGTTGAGAGCGGACTGTGTCTTTAATTTCTTGATCGGCAGAATTCCTGTCAAATATGCTAACGCAATATTTGGAAGGTTCTGTGCCTTTAAACATGCCTCTGAGAAAATCAATATGCTTTTCCTGCAATTTATGATTCTGTGCCTCATCTCGAATCAAAACATCCCACTCATCAATGATGACAACAAATTTATTTCCGGTAGCCGCTTTGATATAAGACATCGCCCATAAGCAGTCTTACCGCATCCGGAATGAACTCTCCGTATCTTCCCTCAGTTCCTGTAGTATTCCATGATTGATATATTCCACAACCTGATCGCATTCCCGGCATCCATCATACACCATTGTACATCAAAATGAATGACATCATATTTATTAAGATTCTTTTCAAAAGATGAAACTGTACTTATCGCATAATTTGCAAAAGTGCTCTTTGGAATCACATCCCTTGCTGTAATATGCTGACAGCATGTCTGCAGTCATGGATTTTCCAAAACGTCTTGGACGGCTGTTACAGATAAATTTTGATGTGGTATTTATCACCTGGTTGGTGTATTCCAGCAAACAGGTTTTATCAATATAAATTTCTGAATTGACTGCCTCTGAAAAAGCCCCGTTATCTGGATTCAAAAAATCTTCCCATAAGTACCTCCAAAAAAAATAATCCGCTATACTATGCATCTGGTATAACGGATTACTCTTAAAAAAACAATTATATTGCCGAGTCCCGATCCCCATACCGTTTTACTCACACCAATATAGATGTCCATGCTTTCCCCATTCGTCTCATAGCATGGAATCACTCCACTTTCGGTGTGAACCAGCCCATTCACTCTCATAAAAGAATCAAGTGTCTGGTATGCAGACGGTATTGTAACAAACGGATTCTCAAACCTTCCGGTTGTATTCCCACCGGAAGAACCCAGACAGCCGTGCTCTTTTGCCACAAGCTGCATATTATAAATCAGGATTGAAATAAACTTTTGAGGCAATGACAACTATTACCGGTAATCCCCGGACACCTCCAGATAGCTCCGCTTCCCCCATGCCTCCACAAGTCCCATCTGACTGAATATGTTGGCAATACCTTTATTCGGATAAATTTACATATAGGCATCTTCAAACTATACCGGAATCTATTTTGAAAAATAATACCCCTGATATATTCCGCATCCCATCTGGGTCTTATCAATTTGTTCCTTTTGTTTCAACGCCCTCCGTGATAACGGAAAAGACCAAGAATGTTTTGGTGAGTGAAATGATCGTATTTATAATGGACATACTTTTTCTATGTTCCGGCCGGGTTGTCCTTAAAAAAGCCCATATCTATTTTCAGCACATCCACGTCCATATCCTTTAGCGTATTAAACGCGTTCAATCATTTCAAGTTCTCCTGCGGTTCCGGTCATAATTGCAGTTTCCGTAATTTCCAGTTTCAGTGTAGAAGGAATGATTTTATAGGTTTCAACAAGACTGGTAATTGTTTCATATACATCCATATAGTAAAAAATCCTTGGTCGAAATATTTACGGATATATACAGATCGTCCCGCCCGGCTTTCTGCCATTGCAAGTTTTGTACGGCAAGTTCCACACAAACTGGTCAAGCCGGTAAATCAGTCCAGTTTTTTTCAAAAAACTTCTATAAAATCCCCCGGAAAAATCAGACCACGTTTCGGATGCTGCCATCGTACAAGAGCCTCTGCCCCCAGTAATTTTCCTTCCGATGTCACCTGTGGCTGTAAATACATGCAGAACTGTTTTTCGGCAAGTGCTTTGATCAAAAATCACCCACCAGCTGCTTTTTCGGCAACAGTATCATGAAATATCGTGTCGCTATAGTATGCAATTGATTTATCATAGTTTTCCCCAGTATTGCAAATTTGTCACCACCGGTGCGTCCATGGACACTCCCTTCCCCACATTGTGCTTTAAGAAGATCTGCCTCCATTTTAAGGACTTCGTTTCCTTTTTTCAAGACCAAAGAGATCATTGACCAGTTTAAAATCCTTTGATATTGGAACAGATCAGCAGCCACTCTTTATCCGGATTCTCATTTAATATTTCCGATGTTTTCTGGGCAAAATAATTCTTATTATACAATCCGGTAAGCGTATCATGTGTTGCAAGGTATTTTTCTTTCTCAAACGCCATATGTTTCTCCGTATTATCAATCAGATTCAGGAAAAAACCTATATATTCATTCTTTTTTTATCAAACAGTTTTCTGTATTCGATATCGAAATAATACGTTTTGTTGTCAATAATGGTTTGACCACTCCATTCAAGGGAGGCCGAATTGTTGGTGTCATGTTCTTTTATCCAGCCCCTGTACATCCTCCGAGATCCCGGAAAGGGAATCCAGTGAACTGTTAAATATTTTCAATGCACGCTCATTGGCATACACACATTCGTTATTTATATCAAAACATATCACAGCGTTATTCATTTCATTTACAACGATGGACAGTGTTTTATCTACAAGTTCACGCGAAAGAACGGTACAGCGTCAGGTAACAGATCAGTATTGCTGCGCATACAAAAAAGGAAGCGACACATCAATCGGAAATTCTGAAATTCCACATATAAATTTTGATACCGTGATCACACATATTAACACAAGTATCGGCAAATATTTCTTACGGTAAAAATCCGGTATCTGTATAATTTTGATGATAAACGATGCAATAATACAAACTACCAGACCATATGCAAACACATAGTGAAAGTAAAAATAATGGATTTGTCGGCTACATGATACATATCAAAATTCGGGAATCGCACGGTTTCTATCGTAAATACGTTATGAAAAATTATATTTAAAAAACAGTAAAATTCCATCCAGATATGCAATTATGAAACACCCCTTTTTAAACGGTGAAACCTCGTGAAAAACACGTGTATACTGCTGGGAATACTGCAATACATATATCAGCATCAGATCAAAGGAAAACCGATAAAGTGCTTCCATTATATAAGAAAATGTTTCATTTCCTGAAAAAGCAGACAAACCATTGCTAAGGATCGTAACAATTGCAAAAATGAGGCATTTCACAATGGAAGATGCCACATCACTTTTTATTTTTCTGGAATATTTGATACAAATAAGAATTGGTACTATCATCAGGCATAATAAGATCATATAAAGTTTATCCATGAAGACGTTAAACCTCCATTTAATAATAATTTCTATAACACTTCTGTTTTAGGGTAACTCCCTTATTATTTATAATAACCTAATTTCACCAGATTGTCTAATATAATTCCATTTCCCCTATCCTGAAATATGGCAAAAAGGACGATATGATTTCTCATATCGCCCCTTATCGCCCCCTCTGTATGATTTTAGAAATCTGTTAACCAAGCGCCACCCTTTCTGCATCTATGCCGCTTACAATGATCTGCTCTGCTGTCTTACCATTTTTAAAACGGTTTACTACAGATCAGCTAGTCTTCGTC
>VOFI01001767.1_pt1 | contig 12508 bp, 18 predicted proteins | sample 5384131 | NCBI WGS metagenome assembly VOFI01 (sample SAMN12384728, study PRJNA508395) | human gut metagenome | isolation source: healthy gut H | host: Homo sapiens
GGACAGGCGGGCCTTCAGGTCCGTGATGTCGGAGGCCAGGCAGAGAACTGCCATGATCTCGCTGGCGACGGTGATGTCGTAGCCGTCCTCACGCGGGGTGCCGTTGACGCGGCCGCCAGAATCGACGACAAAGCGGAGCTGACGGTCGTTCATATCGACGCAGCGGCGCCAGGTGATGCGGCGCGGGTCGATGTTCAGGCGATTGCCCTGATAGATGTGATTGTCCAGCATGGCCGCCAAAAGGTTATTGGCCGCACCGATGGCGTGGAAGTCGCCGGTAAAGTGCAGGTTGATATCCTCCATGGGGACAACCTGTGCGTAGCCGCCGCCTGCAGCGCCGCCCTTGACGCCGAATACGGGACCGAGAGACGGCTCCCGCAGAGCGGCCACGGCGTTTTTGCCCAGCTTCCGCAGACCGTCGGCCAGACCCACGGAGGTGGTGGTCTTGCCCTCGCCTGCCGGCGTAGGGTTGATGGCGGTGACCAGGACAGCTTGCCCTGGGTGTGGTCTCTTCCTCAGGATGCTGTAGTCGACCTTGGCCTTGTACTTGCCGTACTGCTCGAGGTACTTCTCGTCGATTCCCGCGGTCTTGGCGACCTCAGTGATGGGCTGCATGGTGGTTTCCTGTGCAATTTCGATATCAGACTTAAAACTCATGATGGATGTTCTCCTTCCATAAAATTTGCCAGGGCCGTCGGAATGGCGCCGGCAGGATGAGTTTTTGTCATACCGCTCCCCGTTGGAATGAGTTCGCGGTATCGTATAAAAACAATCGATATGTTTTTATCGGTTTGGATTATATCACCATATCCGGTTCTTGTCAACAAAAATTTGCGTAAAATTTTTCCTTTTTTCGCGGATTTGCACGAAATCCGATGTCCCGGCCGCCGCATGACAGAGGAACGCCGAATTTTGTAAGCTCAGGGGACAGCCAGCTAGGAGTTTGACGGAAGTCCTGCACCGTGCCGTGTCATTGCGGGGCGCTCTCCCTTTGGGAGAGCTGTCAAAGGTGACTGAGAGGTTGCAGGCGCGCCGATAGGTTCCGGCGCTAAAACAGTACGCGCCCCGACTTGTCATTGCGAGGAGGGCGCAAAGCCCGACGCGGCAATCTCCGGAAGGCAGCAACGAATTTGTCGGGGGCTTTCCCCGTGTTCCGGACGGTACCGCGAGATTGCCACGGCTCCTGCGGAGCCTCGCAATGACAAACTTGGCGGCCTGCTGCATCCGGAGGGACGCAGTGACAAGCTTGCAAGCGCCTTCCTCCCGTGTCATTGCGGGGCGCGAAGCGCCCCCTCGGCTCTCCCTTTGGGAGAGCTGTCACCGAAGGTGACTGAGAGGGCCTTGAGGCACTGCCGATACGTTCAGGCCATCGCTAAAATCGCACGCACCTCCGACTTGTCATTGCGAGGAGGCCGTAGGCCGACGTGGCGCCCCTGAGCGCGAAGCGCGAGGAAGATGCCCCTTGGGGTGCAATCTCGCAGTACCCGGCTGCATCGTGGGAAAGTTACCGGCGAAATCGCAACTGCCTTCCCGAGATTGCCACGTCGCTTCGCTCCTCGCAATGACAATTCGGGGGCGTTCACCGTTTTAACGATAGTCTGTCAATTCCGCAGGTGCAGTGCGGGAGCGGCATGCCGCTCCCCCTACAGTGGCATATGCGGCCGGCGTGGTGCCACAAAAAAAAAAAAAATGAACGAAGGCCATTTCTGGCCTTCGCTTTTTTACAGATTCGCCTTGATCTCGTTGCACAGCAGGTCCCCTGCGACGACGCGGTCCTCGGCCGCGAAGCCGTCGACAAAGTTCGCGCTGTAGAGCAGCTGGGCACTGGGCGGGAATTCGTCGTCGCCCGCCCACAGGAGCATGCGCAGGCGGTAGTTCCCCAGCAGGGTGAACTCGAAGCCTGCGTCGCCAGCCTGCAGGGGCAGGCCGCCCATGGCGGTGCAGGCAGCGCGGAAGGCCTCCAGCCGCGTACCGAAGCTGAACGCGGCGCGCTGGAGCACGGCCCGTGAACGGCTGGATATACAGCTCGCCCACGGCATCTCGCGGAAGGTCAGGAAATCGCGTGATCCGGCGGTCTGCTTCCCTCCAGCAGCCAGCGCATCAGGAACGTCTGCGCGGGCAGGCTCTTCAGGGCCGTTCCGCCCTCGCCGGAGATGGAGAACTCCGGGTGGGTGATCCGATAAGGATGGCCGAGCAGCGTGAGGCAGAACGCGCCGTCTGCAAACGGCGTGCCGGTGCGCGCGGCGGCCTCCTGCGGGTCGAGCGCGGCGAAGCGCTCGCAATAGTGGGCAAACAGGACCTCTTCCTTGTGATTTTCGATCTGCATAACGGCTCCTTATTCCGCCGTGGCGAAGCGCGCGGCGTCGGTGTGCGGGAGGAAGCAGGCCGCGACAAAGGCGTCCATATAGCCCGGATGCGTGGACAGCTCCATATAGGTCATGTTGCGGGCGACCTGCTCGACGCGGTCGTTGGCCTCGTCGGACAGGGCCATGGTATAGGCGCCTGCGAGGGACGAGTTGCCGATGTAATGGAACAGCTCGAGCGGGACGTTCGGGAACATACCGATGCGGACGGCATTGCGCATATTGATGCCGCTGCCGATGCCGCCTGCGACATAGAAGCTCTCGATGACGCTCTCGTCCATATCCATGGCGGCAAGCAGCGTGTCGATGGCGGAGTAGATCGCGCCCCTTGGCGCGGATGAAGTTGTCGATGTCGACCTCGTTCAGGGGCGACCTCGCGGCCGGTGGCGGATTCCTCCGGCGTGGCGAGGATGTAGCGGCCGCAGCCGTGGCGGTCATGGGCGACGCGCTTGCCCCTCGCGGACAAAGATGCCCTTGGAATTCAGGATCCCGGCGTGGAACAGCTCGGCGATCGTATCGATGATGCCGCTGCCGCAGAGGCCGACGGGCTTCTGGCCCGGCTCGCCGATGATGCCGAACGTCGGCTCCATCGTCTCGGGATCGATGACGCAGGACTCGATCGCGCCGTCCGTTGCGCGCATGCCGCAGGAGATGTCGCCGCCCTCGAAGGCCGGGCCTGCCGAACAGGCGCACGAGACCATGAAGTCGCGGTTGCCGAAAACGATCTCGCCGTTCGTGCCGAGGTCGATGAACAGGGACAGCTCGTCGCGGTCCCAGAGCATGCTGGCGAACGTACCGGCGGTGATATCGCCGCCGACATACGAGCCGATGTTCGGTGCAAGGCGGATGGCGGCGTCCGGATGGGCGGGCAGGCCGAGGTCGTGCACGCGCAGGCCGTCCCAGTGGAAGAAGGCGGGAATATACGGCTCCATGCGGACGGGATCGGCGTCCACGCCGACGAACAGGTGGTTCATCGTCGTGTTGCTCGCGACGCACAGGCGCACGATGCGCGCAGGCGGCAGCTTGGCATCCTTGCACAGGGTCTGCAGCAGGGGGGGACGAGCGTCTCCTTGAGGATGGCGTCCTGCAGCTTCTTGCGGCCGCCTGGCTTGCCCTGCTCGATGATGCGGTTAATCACGTCCGCGCCGTAGCGGATCTGGCCGTTGCCGCCGGACGCCTTGGACAGCAGACGGCCGTCCTTCATGTCGAACAGCACGGCGGGAGACCGTCGTGGTGCCGATTGTCGATGCCGACGCCGCACAGCGGGAGCGTGTCGTTCTGGCCGGTCACGTCGAAAACGGTGAAAATACCGTTCTGCAGCTCGCCGAGGACGCGCACGGCAAAGGCATTGTCGCGCAGAGTCTTCGGCAGGCGGCGCGCATGGCGTACCACGGCAGACGGACGGAGTCGCCATGCCCGTCCTGCGACCTCGAGCGCGCAGGTCGCCGGCGCTCGTTATCGGGCATGGTGTCGTCAAGCGTCGGTTCCTCGAGCTGAAGGTCGACGGCGCGGAAGGCCGTTGCCGAGGCTGATGCCTAAATTCCCTGGACGCCCGCGAGCAGCTCCTGCAGGGAAGGCAAATGGAAAACGGGATCAGGCCGCCAGCCGCCGCTGGACAGGTCGGCCGTCTTCATGCGGCTGCGGTAGGCCGAGGCGATGTCCGGCCGGCGCAATGCACCACGGCGTCGGACGCCGCGTGCACCAAAGCTTTGCCGCCTTACGGATGCGGCGTGCCCCTTGCGGGTTGTGAGCGCCTTGCAGGCTGGCAAGTTATAGGGCGGCATCGTCGAATGCACAGATTTCCGGATTTGTCATTGCGAGGCCCGTCGAAGGGGCCGTGGCGCCCTGAGCGCGAAGCGCGAGGAAGTGCCCGTGTTTTGGGGTGCAATCTCGGGAAGGCAGCTACGGTTTCGGCGATTGGTTTCCCACGATGCTGCCGGGTACTGCGAGATCGTTGCCACGTCGCTTCGCTCCTCGCAATGACACGTCAGGGTGGTGCAGCGATGCACCAGCGCCCTGACGCGGTTGAATTGCCCTGTACAAGGCGCTCAGAGAGCGCCGCTACAGACGCAATCGGTGCATACCATTTTAACGACAGCTTGTACGAGCTGCACTGCCTTCCGAGATTGCCACGTCGGCCTCCGGCCTCCTCGCAATGACAAGTCGGGGGCTGTCACCATTTTAACGATACACTGTGCCAACTGTCCGTGCAGCGCCGGGCCTGGCTGTCCCCTCCCCTACAAAGGTGCAGCCGGGGCGTCAATATCGGTACTGTTATATCGATTCTGATTATAGCATCGGACAGGGCGGCTGTCAACCGGGAAACAACGCCGGGACTTCATAATCCGCTTGTCAAAAAAAGCCCTCCAGAGCTTTTTGACAGTCTGTTAATAATATACCGTGCTCGGGTCGCAGAGACGGATGAACAGCTTGCCGTCCTCGATCCACATGCAGCCGTCGGCGGGGTAGTTCGGGGCAGCGGCAATGCTGTCTGCGTACTGCGCCAGCTCGTCGTCTGTGGCGTAGCGCGTTCCCATGCCGGTGGACATCACGATCATGCGCAGGCGGCCGTATTCGTTGATCTGGACGGAGGCTGTGCTGCGGCCGCCCATGATGAACGGCGCCGCTCCACAGGTCGCACAGCGTCGGATCCTCCCATATTGGCCGACAAATACGATCTCGAGATCGGGCGTAGCCCTCCATCGAGCGCGCGCGCGTGAGCATGGAGGTGTAATAGCTCGCCATGATCTCATTGGAATATAATTCGTGCGGTAGCAGCCGTTGCAGAACCATGCACCCTGCCGACGCACCGGCAAGACACAGGCAGGTCAGCAGGCTGACCCACCGGCGCACGGCGTCGCGCCTCCAGCGCAGGCCGTCGCCCACGATGAGCGGCAGGTAGAACAGCGTGACGACGCCGTAGGTCATGAGCGTATGCGTCGCCGTTTCAGGGCCATGATGAAAATGCCGTTTGCCGCAATGGGCAGGGCAGCCAGCAGGAGCACGACCGTGACGATCTTCTTCCAGTCGCGGTCCCGCCATGCCAGCGCAAGGCTGACGGCGGACAGCAGCAGGGAGGCCCATGGCCCAGCGGATGAGCCGCGAATTCGTCAGGAAGGCATAGCCGGTCTTCGGCAGCAGGTAGAAGCAGCGCACGCAGCGCACGAGCATCTGCGGCAGCTCGGCAAAGTTCAGCTTGCCCATGTTGTTGATGCCGCGATAGGCCGTGAGCGTCTCGTGATAGAGGCGCAGGCACAGATGCAGCAGCAGGAAATACACGACCATTGCCGCCGCGAGCACCCCGACAAAGCGCAGCGCGCGCAGGACGACGGTCTTCCACGGAGTCTCGCTGTCGAGGCACTGCTGCAGCAGGCGCAGCACAAGCAGGGCGGCGGCAAGGGGGAAATAGGCCTGATAGACACCGATGGAGCAGGCGAGCGTCAGCACCGCGCCGACGAACCAGCCCCAGCCGCTCCGGTCCGCCATCCAGACGGCCACGGCCGCCAGCAGGACGGCGAAGAGGTAATAGTGCACGGTGAAGGAAAACAGCATGGCCGAGGCCGCGGCGGGCCATGCCGCCGTGATGGCCGTGAGCACGGCGCACTGCCACGGCTTCTGCAAATGCAGCGCGCGCCAGAGGAACTGGCAGGCAAGGCCAAGAAAGGCGAGGCCGAGCAGGCCGTTGAACAGGGGCAGGTTGAAGTTTCCATGGCGTGCCCGACGGTATCACCAGAAGCGTCAGCATCCAGCGGCCGGAACGCAGGCCCGTTCCGTAGCCCTCCGGTGTGCAGACGATGTTGTCGTAGTTATTGATGTTGCCGACCAGCACATAGAGATAGCAGGCAAGCGCCGTCAGCACAAAAAGGCAGCGGCGCTGAGCTGGGGTGCGGCGGTCGCGCAGGGAGCAGCAAGGCCGCGCTGCACGCGGGGGCAGCGGATCTCTCATCCTAATATCCTCCAATCTCTTCTCTCCGGATATTGCCCGGCAAGGGACCGGCAGGCCGGTCCCCCCGCGGGGTCTTGCGCAGCGGAGGCACGCCGCGCGGTTAAGCAGGACCGCATCATTCCGTGAAAGCATTCGGCGAAAAATATCCGGCGAAGGCCAAAGCTGCAATGATGCGGTGCTGCCCTTACTGTTCCGTAACGACAGCGAAGAACACGAGCGGCTCCTCGCCGCGGTTCTGAAGCATATGCGTGCCGCCCTTCGGGCAATAGTGGCACTGCCCGGCCTGCACGGTCTCGACGGTGTCGCCGACGGTGAACGTGGCCGTGCCGGAGACGATGTACATGATCTCGCTGTTCGTCTCATGGGGTGTGCCTGCCGATGGAAGCACCGGGCATGAGGCGGTCGAGCATGATGCAGTTCCGGCCGTCGGCGTAGGCCTTTAATTGGGAACGCGAACTTCCTCGATCTTCGAAAAATCGATCAGCATGATAAATGGAACTCCTTTGGTGGGTTGGTTTTGTGGGATACGCGCTATTGGGGAAATCAACGCCGCGAGGCGCGGTGCTGCTGAGCCGCACAGGTTGACATAAAGCAGAACCGGCCAATGTAGGGGAGCGGCATGCCGCCCCGGCGGTACGCTGCCGACCCGAACAGGCTGGCGATAAAACGGTGCGCACCGATTGCGTCTGTAGCGGCGCTCACTGCGCAGCCGTTGGCGGCTTTGCGGCCTTACGGATGCGGCGTGCCCTTTGCGGGAGTGACCGCCTTGCAGGCTGGCAATATTTGAGGTATGTATTTTATGGCGTGAGACCCCCAAGTTTGTCATTCCGGGGAGCGAAGCGATGTGGAAATCTCGCAGGACCCGGGTGGATAACAGGCAAGTTCCGACAAAATCGTGACTGCCTTCCCGAGATTGCCACGGCCCTTCGGGGCCTCGCAATGACAAATCTGGAGGCCTTGCGCCGCTGAATTCATGCCGCAATCATTGCCAGCCTCCATGGCGCTCACTGAGCGCCGCTACATTTTTCTCTCGCACGGCGGCCTTGTACAACGAGCGCCGCTGCAGACGCAATCGGTGCATACCATTTTAACGACAGCCTGTTTCTTGCGCAGGTGCAGCGCCGGGCCTGGCTGTCCCCGCCCCCAAAGTGCGCATGTTTCGAAAAACGCGGCGGGCGGGATGGGCCGCCCGCCGCGCTGCGGGTCTTACATCAGGGGCTCGAGGCCGAGGACCGGGTGGTTCTTCTCGGTCAGGAAGTCCATGAGGGCTTCGCAGTCCTCGCAGATCGTCTCGTCGGCGATCATATCGGTGAAGTTTTCGATGCCATAGAGCTCCTTGGCGGTCTTGTTGAGCTTCTCGCCCACGTCGTCCTTCAGCTCCTTTGGCATCCAGACGATACGCTTGATACCGCCCTCGGCGTGGATAAACTTCTTGGAAGAGATGAAGTGCCGCCCGTGGCCCATGTAGCCCGGCGTCTGAACACCGCCGCTGGTGCAGGAGGCCAGCTCGCCGAAGGTCATACCGGCCGGGGTCATGCCCGCATACTCGCGGTTGACGACGATGAAGCCGTTGGACATCGGCTCAATGCCGGAGATGCACTCGAAGCAGCCGCAGGAGGTCATCGGGTCTTCCGATGATGGAGTACAGCGTGACTTCTTCGACCGCGCCGTGCGTGGCCTCCTGGATCATCTTGTTGACGGACTCATAGCGGCCGGTGCGCTCGTCGAGGCAGCCTTCTTTCAAATGGGCTGGGACGGGCCGTTCGGGTTGAGCTCATACGTCGCCTTCGCATCGAGCCACGACACCGCGCCGCAAAGACCCAGACGCTCGGGGGTGACGACGCAGCAGTGCGCCGGGGCGAAGTCTGGCAGAGGATGCAGGTGTAGAAGCGGTCGACGGACTCGTCGGTCATGGACAGCAAGACGGTCGTCACGCATGTTGTAGCGCGGCATGGCCACGTCGTTGAGGAAGCTCGTCGCCTTCGCGTCGGTGATCAGGTGACCTCGCACTTGTCGACGACAGCCTCGAATTCGTCCGTGATCATATGTGGTACAGGACCTCGCCGAAGTGCGTCAGGCGCAGCCCCTTGGCGAAGGCGTCGTTCGAGACGCGCACGCGGACCTGATTACGCTGGCCGGTGTGCATGACGCCTTCCATGTAGTTGAACCAGGCGTGGATCTTGCGCTCGATGACGGACTCAAAGTCGGGCTGCATCTTCTTGCCCGCGACCTCGATGAATGCACAGAGCGTAGTTCTTCTCGCCGCCGTCCATATCGTCGCCGAGGATGGTGATCTTGTGGTCCTCGATCTCGGACGGATCGCGCATGAGCACGAGCTCGGCCGTGGCGTTCTTGCCGGACCAGTATTCGGTGTGCATGTCGGCCTTACGGATGATCTCGCCCTCGAAGGCTGCCGCAAACGCGACCGGGATCGGAAGCTCCTTGGACTTGATCTTGATGCCGCGCAGCTCGAGGGAGTGCTTGACGGTCAGGCTGTGGTCCAGCACGGATTCCAGCGCGCCCGGAACCTGATTTTCGCCAAGGTCAATGTCGACCACGACCGGGAAGCCCAGTGCGATCGCGCCCGCGCCTGCGGAGACGACGACATTGTCGATCGCACCAAAGGTGTTGACAAACGCGGGAACGCGCTCTTTCGTATAGGCAAGAAGGCCCGCCAGATCGCCCGGCTGCACATTGCCGAAGATCAGAGCCGCGCGGATGGCGACGGTCACAACATGGATGACAGCCGTCACGTCATGGCCCAGCGGGATGACGCGGAGCTCAAGGCCCATCTTCACGCCGCCCTCGGCGCACTGGTCGATGACGCGCCGCCGATGAGGAACGTCAGGATGCCCTTCGACTGGTAGTCCTTGACGACGGACACGACGTCAGCGGCGTTGTCGGCCTTGCCGAGCACGACGGCCACACCGGGGATATCGCCCGTAACAGCGGCACGCCGAGCGAGCGGATGATAGGATCGGGCACGAAGCCGATGCCCGTCTCGTTGGCATAGGGCTCCGCGCCGTCCAGATACTTCAGGCCCTCGATGATCTCCGCGCCGACGGCAGTGGCAAGGCCGGCGTTCAGCGCCTGGCTGAGGTCCTCCTGATTGGTAATCAGGCTCTTGAGCACGCCAACACAGGCAGGAAGATCGCCGAGCGTTTTCACCTTCACGCCGGTTGCCGCATAGATCGTGGGGAAGAAATAAGCAGTGTCGGGGAAGGCAATGGCCTTTTCTGCGCCGAATTTGGCAATTGCATCGTTGACCGCGCCTTCGGTCAGACCGGCGACGGCATTCGAGCCGCCATAAATCAGATCAGTTAATACGCTCATTTCGGTTTCCTCCTGATGAAAATATCAAATTTGCAGGTGCAAATCAGATGTTATGATTGATGGGTTTCTGTATAATCAAACCATATGTTCTGGATTTGTCGTTTATGAATCAACTTTTACCACTACGTCTTCCTGCGCGCCCCATGGATCCCGGATCGTCAGTTTGGACTGCGCGGCGACGGTATCCCGGAGAAAGGGGAGTTGGAATCGCCGCTCAGGGCATAGGTAACCGCAGCATCGCTCTGCGGTGCAGCTGCTATCCGCGAAATGCAGAGAAAGCTCCCCGGCTGCACTGCCCGAAAGGGCCAGTGTGCGCCTTTCCGGCTCGCTCCGAGCGACCTTCAGCCGGTAGTTCATCCCGCTGCCCGTGACCGTCAGCGAATCCTGTGTAACGCGGGCCTCATCGATCCCGTCGCCGGAAAGCAGAATGCTCTCCCTGTCCCCGGAGCACGGAAAACCGACTCTCGCCGCTTTCATGCGTATAGTACAGCGCCTCGGTGTACGGAATTTCCAGCGTCATCGTCGTGTCGTCAAAGCCATTCACAGATACGCTGGATGCCGCCATATCACCCTCCCATGCCCCATTGCGGAACGTCAGGCTCTGCCCGGCGGCATTTTTCCACGCGGCAGGCGCTGTTGACAGCCAGCTCGATCTGCATCGCGGGCTGTTCCTGATGATTTTCACATGCCGTGGAAAAGATGATAAGTGTACATAACAAGAACGCTGCCAACAGGATCAGGACTATTCTTTTCATGGCTGCACCTCCACCTCTATATCATCCTGCGCGCCCCACGGATTCCGGATCGTCAGGCGCACTGACAGCCGGCACAGGTTGACGATAAAACGGTATTGACCTCCGACTTGTCATTCCGAGGAGCGAAGCGACGTGGGAATCTCATGCAGCAATAAACGAATTCGCCGGGGGGCCTTCCCATGCTCCGGCTTCAGGCCGCGAGACCACGGCTCTGCGGAGCCTCGCAATGACAAACTTGGGGGCTGCTTCATTTGAAGGAGGGGCAATGACAACCTTGGGGGGGCATCCCCCGATCTAGCGCGCAAATGACGGGACGCCGTCGCGAATGCGGATCGTGCAGGTCTCCCCTGCGGAGAATTCCATGGTATCCAGCGGGTCCCGGTCCCGGAGCACGACGGTAAACGGGGCATCCTGCGCGGTGAAATATCCCTTTTTTGCCGTCCCGCTCATAGCGGACGCGGCTCTCGCCGCTGCCCGTTACCTCCAGATAGGTTCTCGTGCCGGTCGAAATACCCACTTCATACTGCATATTTTCGCCGGTCGCCTCGACGGTGGAGCGGGTGTATTCCACGTTCTGAAGGCCGGGGCCCTCCACGGCGCGGAAATCGTCGCCGTCGAAGGAGGCAGATCGAGCGGTCTTTTCGCCCGCTCCGGTTCAAACCGGACAGAGAACGACTCGCTGAAGCGGACCTGCACGGAAGTCGATCCCGGCACAAAGTCCACTGTGAAATGGCCGTCCAGCACCGGCATCGTACCGCTCCATACTTTGTCTGCAAAATGAAGCTCCTGCCCTCCGCATTGACTATGGTGAGGCTGTCCTCGCTCACAAAGCTGAACCGCGTCTCTTTTGGTTTGATTCACTCCGGCAGGCCGTGCACAGGAGGAGGCAGAAAAGCAGGAGGCAAGCCCGGATTATGTGTTTTCTTTTCATTCGGTTTCCTCCACATTATATCACTCACCCGTTGTCTGACAAGGTGCCGCGCTCCAGCGAAATGCTCGCCTCTGCACCGGCGGGATAGGTCTGCTCGGCAACAATATCGCCGTTCCGTTTTTCAGGGTACAGGTATACTCGGCATCGCCGCGGAGAAGGTTCTCTTCCTTCTGCGTCAGCGTAAGATCTCCGGCAGTTGATACGAGCAGCCGGTTTCCGTTGTCGCCCGGCATGCGGACCGTCAGGGTGTATGCCTCCCCGGCAGCCTCGACGGAAGTCGTTTTATCGCCCAGGACGATCTTCCGGACGCTGCCTTCGATTTTGCGGAATTGGCTCTCGTCCTCCCATGAGGCCGAAAACAGGCTGCTGTCTGTGACTTCAACGGTAAGCGTCTCCGTCCGCGGCACGCAAAGCGACGCAGAGTATGCAGCCTCTCCGCCGTTCAGGTGGGTCTTTTTCCACCGGCATCGTGCCGTCATATTGCAGCAGATCGAAATAGCGGAGCGTCTGGCCCGCCGCGTTGGTCAGCGCATACTGTCCGTCCAGCGACAGCTCCACCCACATGGTTCCGCTGATCTCGGGGCTGCGGTTTTGCAGGAACAGAGAAGGGCATCGAAAAGGGCCGGATATCCGGCTGAACCTGCGCAGGCTTTTGGGGAGGGACGCAAGAGCAAGCTTGAGAGCGCTTCCCTCCCGCATCACTATGGTTCAGCTGCAGGCCCTTGGCTCTCCCTCTGGGAGAGCTGTCACCGAAGGTGACTGAGAGGGGGCCTTGCAGGCACTTTTGAATGGCAATAGCAATCAAGGGGAGGGCTGATTTTCCCTCTCAGGCGGCTGCGCCGCCAGCTCTCCCAAAGGGAGAGCCAAGTATCGCTCGCAACGCACTGCTGCAGTAGTTCATACTGCTGTGGCTGTCAATTACCTTATGAATACTCCGTGTCCGCCGGAGGCTTTCCCGTGTTCCGGCCAGTACTGCGAGATTGCCGCGCCTTGCTCCGCAAGGCTCGCAATGACAAGTCAGGGAAACCTGCCGCGTCCGGGGAGGGCGCAGGGTGGAAGGCAGGGCATCTGCATTCCCCGGTTGAAAGCCATCGGGGCATGGGGAAAATGCGGGCTTTTTCTTCATTTTCCTGCATTTTCTCCACGCTCGAGAATGCGGCTGCACCCAGCCCCGAAAAAA
>VOFI01002909.1_pt1 | contig 12485 bp, 16 predicted proteins | sample 5384131 | NCBI WGS metagenome assembly VOFI01 (sample SAMN12384728, study PRJNA508395) | human gut metagenome | isolation source: healthy gut H | host: Homo sapiens
TAATGGCTTCACGGATTATCGCCACTTCAACCAAAACCCTTGTAACTCAATTCTATCACTATATCTTTCCGCATTCCAAGCTCGACGGTGATACCCGTGGTGGTGCGGCGCTTTCTATCCGTTCGGTAGTCAACAAGCCGATTAAGTTTGTAGGTACAGGCGAAAAGTTGGACGCGATCGACCAGTTCCACCCTGCCCGTATGGCCGACCGTATTCTCGGTATGGGTGACATCGTTTCATTGGTAGAACGTGCACAGGAACAATACGATGAAGAAGAAGCTAAACGTTTACAGAAGAAGATTGCCAAGAATCAATTCGACTTCAACGACTTCCTCAGCCAGATTGCACAAATCAAGAAAATGGGTAATCTGAAAGACCTTGCTTCCATGATTCCGGGAGTAGGAAAAGCAATCAAAGACATTGATATTGACGACAATGCTTTCAAGAGCATCGAAGCTATCATCTATTCCATGACTCCGGCAGAACGTTCCAATCCGGAAATACTGAACGGTTCACGCCGTACGCGTATCGCCAAAGGTAGCGGAACGACTATTCAGGAAGTAAATCGCCTGCTGAAACAGTTCGACCAGACCCGCAAGATGATGAAGATGGTAACAGGCAGCAAGATGGGTAAGATGATGCCTAAGATGAAGAAATAAAAGATTTCGTTTCAAATTCTAATAAAAAAAGGAAGCTTCCGGCTTCCTTTCTTTATTTTTTTAAACCCCTCCTCTCCTTTCCTACATCTACTTTATGTGATTTTCTCCTTATAATCACATCAGCTCTGTCATTCAATTGTAATGATTACAATTTTACATAGATTTTATATGTATATTCATTTTTATTTGTTTACTTTGCAAAAAATAACAGAACAAAAGCACGAATATGCACTACGTCTACATAATGGTATATATTTCACTGGCAGTTGCGATGCAACTACTTACGGGAAATTTTCCGGTTTCCTTTTTCGCCTTTCCGCTCAATCTTGTTTTTGCAGCGCTATGGCTTTTCTTGTTATGGATGTTGTATAAGGAATATAAAATTGCAAAATTTACCCGATTCCTCTATTCTTCCCAAGCAAGTATCCTATCTATCGGATTACTCATCTGCGGTTGCCTGATAATAGGTCTTTTCCCTCAACTATCCGATGCGGAAGCAAAAATGCGTGAAGGGCTTCCAGCCTTTTTAGGTTGCTATAACTTTATGACTTCCTGGATATTCATCGCCATACTTCTGTTCTTATTAAGTAACCTGGCAATGATTACCATTCACGCCTATCATTACCGCAAACAGGCACGTTGGAGATTCATCCTGAATCACGTGGGGCTATGGCTGGCTCTATTTGCCGGTTTTCTAGGAAGCAGTGACACACAGACTTTACGTATACCTATATATAAAAGGTGAGCCATCACGCGAAGCATTCGACATGAACGGTGCATCGCATTATTTGGATTATGAAATCGAACTCAACTCTTTTGCCGTAGAATACTACCCGAACGGGCGTCCTTCCCGCTTTGCCGCCAATGTACGTCTGGGAAATGAAAAAGCATTGCTTGAAGTCAATCACCCATACGCCTATCGGTTGGGAGAAGATATTTACCTCACCGGCTATGACGTAACGAAAGGCAACGAGAGTGAGTACTGCATCTTGCAGGTAGTAAAGCAACCCTGGAAATATATAATAGTAGCAGGTATCCTGATGATGCTTGCGGGAGCTATTCTTCTATTCATTAACGGACCTAAAACAGATGATAAACTGGGATAATTTCTATGTATTTGCAGCAGTATCTATCTGCTTATGGCTGATAGGAGCAGTATTTGCCCTTCGCTCGTCAACGAGAAGTAAGACAGCAATCGGTTTTACGTCAGGCGGAATTATCGTTCTGGCCGTATTCATTACCGGATTATGGCTCTTCCTGCAACGTCCTCCGTTACGCACTATGGGGGAAACCCGTTTGTGGTACTCTTTCTTCATGGGCATAGCCGGACTACTGACTTATATCAGATGGCAGTATCGTTGGATTCTTTCTTTCTCGGCACTGCTCGCCACAGTCTTTGTCATTATCAATCTGATGAAACCCGAGATACACGACCAGTCACTAATGCCGGCTCTGCAAAGCATATGGTTCATTCCCCATGTCACCGTATATATGTTCTCTTACTCTGTATTGGGCTGTGCTTTTATAATCGCATTGACCGGGTTGTTCCGCCATAAGGAAGAATACTTGCACACAGCCGACAATTTGGTTTATGCGGGAATAGCATTCCTCTCCATTGGTATGCTGCTAGGTTCCCTTTGGGCAAAAGAAGCATGGGGAAACTATTGGAGCTGGGATCCGAAAGAGACTTGGGCAGTCATCACTTGGGCAGGGTATTTACTTTACGTACACCTCCGTCTTTTTCGGAAAACGGGACGGAAAACGCTTTATGTGTTGCTCATCATGTCCTTCCTGGCTTTGCAGATGTGCTGGTACGGAGTAAATTATTTACCGGCGGCTCAACAAAGCGTACATTTATATAATCGTAATAACTAACCTAAAAAAACAAATGTGAAATGAAGAAAAGTACAAAACTAATTGTGGCACTGTTGGTAGTGGTAGCGGCATTAGCAGTCACTTATCGACTTATGCACCGCGTACCTTCTGCCGATCTGGAAGCAAACGCGCAGATGCAGCAGATTATTACGGATGCAGGATGCCTGAGATGCCATACCTCAACACCGGAACTACCGTTCTATGCAAATATGCCTGTCGCCGGAAAAATTGTAATGGAAGACGTCAGCAAGGCATACCGTGCCTTCGACATGACCCAAATGGAGGCAGATCTGGAAGCAGGACAGCCCCTCAATCCGGCAGACCTGGCCAAAATAGAAAAAGTGATCCTCGACGGAAAAATGCCCCAGGCAAAATATTACCTTGTGCATTGGGGGGCTTCCTTCAATGACGCAAAAAAGGAAGTCGCACTGAACTGGGTAAAAAGTCACCGTATGGGAATGTATACGGACATTACAGTAGCACCGGAATTTGCCAACGAACCCATTCGTCCCATTGCCGATTCTATCGCAGTGGATGTACGCAAAGTCGTTCTGGGTAATTTGTTGTATCATGACACACGTTTATCTGCTGACAATACCGTATCATGTGCCAGTTGCCACGGGTTGGATACAGGCGGCGTGGACAACAAACAATATTCCGAAGGTGTAGGCGGACAGTTTGGTGGCGTCAATGCCCCGACAGTATACAACGCCGCATACAATTTCGTTCAATTCTGGGATGGCCGTGCCGGAACTCTTGCCGAACAAGCTGCCGGTCCTCCGTTGAATCCGGTGGAAATGGCTTGCGAATCATTCGACCAGATTATCGATAAATTGGCTGAAGACAAAGATTTCGTATCCGCATTCAACGAAGTGTATGCCGACGGATTGAGTGAGAAGAATATCACAGACGCCATTCAGGAGTTTGAAAAGACTTTGTTGACTCCCAACTCACGCTTCGACCGCTATCTGAAAGGACAAAAAGATGCAATCACCGAAAACGAAATCGCCGGATACGAACTTTTCAAGAAGTATGATTGCGCAACCTGCCATGTAGGAGAAATCCTGGGAGGGAAATCTTATGAACTGATAGGTGTACAGCACGATTACTTTGCCGATCGACAGGCAGAAATGACTGAAGAAGACAACGGCCGCTTCAAACAGACTCAAATAGAACGTGACCGCCACCGCTTCAAAGTGCCCGGTCTGAGGAATATCGAACTGACCGCTCCATATTTCCACGACGGCAGCATGGCTACTATGGATGACGCAGTCCGTGCAATGGCTAAATACCAGTTGGGCATCGATTTGCCACAACAGGAAGTAGATAAGATTGTAGCCTTCCTCCGCACACTGACCGGAGAGTACAAAGGACAGCTATTAACGAATAAGAATATGGAAATCTAATCAGGAAAAAGTCCTTTTTAGCCTGTTTCCGAACAGAGGCTCTATTTGCATCAAACGGAGGCTCTATTTGGGGTAAACAGAGGCTCTGTTTCACCTAAATAGAGCCTCTGTTTTTTTTGTATCCCGACAAAAACAACAATCCTTTTGGAGAGTTCAGTTATTTATTTTACTTTTGCCTATCACCAATAAATACTCTGAAAATATGACTCTGATAGACGGAAAAGCCATTTCCGAACAAGTAAAACAAGAGATTGCAGCCGAAGTAGCCGAAATTGTGGCTCATGGCGAAAAACGCCCGCACCTGGCCGCTATTCTTGTAGGACACGATGGTGGTAGCGAGACTTATGTAGCTGCCAAAGTAAAAGCCTGTGAAGTATGTGGATTCAAATCTTCCCTCATCCGTTATGAAAGTGACGTGACCGAAGAAGAACTGCTTGCCAAAGTACGTGAACTGAATGAAGACAACGACGTGGACGGATTTATCGTACAACTTCCCTTACCCAAACATATCTCCGAACAGAAAGTAATCGAAACAATTGATTACCGTAAGACGTAGACGGTTTCCACCCGATCAACGTAGGCCGTATGTCCATCGGACTTCCGTGCTATGTATCCGCTACTCCCAACGGTATCCTCGAACTACTGAAGCGTTACAAAATTGAGACTTCGGGCAAGAAATGTGTCGTACTCGGCCGAAGCAATATCGTCGGCAAGCCTATGGCTGCCCTGATGATGCAGAAAGCCTATCCGGGCGATGCCACAGTGACCGTATGCCACAGCCGTAGCAAAGACCTGGTAAAAGAATGTCAGGAAGCTGATATCATTATTGCCGCGTTGGGACAACCGAACTTTGTTAAAGCCGAAATGGTGAAAGAAGGTGCGGTAGTTATCGATGTAGGTACTACCCGTGTGCCGGATGCAACCAAGAAATCCGGTTTCAACTGACCGGTGACGTGAAGTTTGACGAAGTTGCACCAAAATGCTCTTCATCACTCCCGTACCGGGCGGTGTTGGACCAATGACGATTGTATCGTTAATGAAAAATACACTCTTAGCTGGTAAGAAAGCTATTTATCAATGAGACATACCCTGTTTCTGATGATTTTACTTCTCTCCTGTCCTGCACCTCCCGGTCGCAGGCAAGGAGAGATTCTATTAATACCTTATCTGATACTCTGTCGACACCCGACAGCATCATGTCTGCCGACACCTTGCGGCTTCTTTTCGTAGGCGATCTCATGCAACATCAAGGACAGATCAATGCTGCGCGTACCGCAACAGGGACTTATGATTACTCCGCTTGCTTTGAATACGTGAAAGAAGAAATTGGGAGAGTCGATCTCGCCATAGCCAATCTGGAAGTTACGTTAGGTGGCAAAGCCCTACAAAGGTTATCCTGCTTTCAGCGCACCCGACGAATTCCTCACCGCAATTCACGACGCAGGTTTCAATGTACTAGTGACTGCCAACAACCACAGTCTCGACCGTGGCAGATCAGGATTGGAACGTACTATTCTTCTGATCGACTCGCTGAATATCCCTCATGCAGGCACGTACACCAACACCGAAGAACGCGAAAAGAAATATCCTCTTTTATTAGAAAAGAACGGATTCCGCATCGCCCTGCTCAACTATACGTATGGAACAAACGGCATCCCCGTTACCCCTCCTAATATCGTGAACTATATCGATACAGCCATCATCGCCAAAGACATCGAAGAGAGCAAAACACTGCATCCGGATGCCATTATAGCCTGTATGCATTGGGGAATCGAATATCAGTCACTCCCTGACAAAGAGCAAAAGTTCCTTGCCGGCTGGCTTCTTCAAAAAGGAGTAGACCATGTCATTGGCTCACATCCGCACGTAGTCCAACCCATTGAAGTCCGTACGGATAGCCTGACAAATGACAAACATCTTGTCGTATATTCTTTGGGAAATTATATTTCCAATATGTCCGCCCGCCGTACCGACGGAGGACTCATGGTAAGAATGGAACTAGTAAAGGATAGTACCGTCCGCCTCAACAACTGCGAGTATAGCTTAGTATGGACAGCACGACCGGTTCAATCTGAGAAAAAAAATCACCAATTACTTCCGGTAAACTTACCGATAGAGTTAGTTCCTTTAAAAGCCCGTAACTCGTTGAAAATCTTCACGAATGATGCGCGATCCCTTTTCAGCAAGCACAATCGGGGAATAAAAGAATACACTTTTTATAAAAAAAAGTAATAGAATTCTTTGGAGATTTAAAGATAATATCTATCTTTGCACCGCGTTAGAGAAACGCAGACATGGTGGATGTAGTTCAGTTGGTTAGAGCGTCATGAGGCTATGAAAGTCACTGACATCTATATTGAAAGAGACTTCAAGATAGAGAATGAAGCTAACAAGAAGGTGGTTGAGTATGTATTTGGTAGTTATAGTGAGCGCCTAGTCCAGAAGTGAAGTGAAAGTTTAACACAAAAAGAACCTCTGTAGTTGATTGACTATGGAGGTTCTTTTAGTATATTTGTTCACTTACTACTTATATATAACCTTAAACAAAGTGAGCACATGAAAGAGGCTACTCAACAGTATAGTGATATTACTTACAATACCTTTGCAGATGTAATAGATTGGGATGACTTGACAGAAAAAGACTACCAGACTATACAGGAACTAAAGGAGAATGGAATAACTATAACTCCTGATACAGTAATTGAAGACTTATCAGGTTTTCCCAAGTTGGTGAAGCCCTAATAAAGTAACAGGGATTTTTGCCAATAAGAAGCACTTACTATCTAACTATTTAACCAAGATGCCTCATGGGTTAGTAGACAAGAAGATACCAGGTATTGAGCTACTACTCTTGAGATAAACTCAAAGAGAAACTCAATCATAGTCTTTCCTACTAAGGCTCTGGCTTATAGTAAACACTCAAAGCATCCTAATACATTATATGTAGGTAGTGAGATTAAAGGTGAAAAGGAAAAGGTAACTAATCAGCAGATTGAGGAATACCTTGCAAAAGATGGATACAAGAAACTTCTAGTAGTTGCAGACAGTCTAGGTAGGCTGTTAGGTATCATAGGAAAAAACTATAAAGACTACTTTTCTTATGATTGATGAGATTGATGTTCTCCAGACTGACAACAACTTCAGACCCCAATTGGAGAATGTGATTGACTACTACCTTATGTTCCCATTAAAGAACAGATGTATGGTAACAGCTACTATGAAGGAGTTCATCAATCCACTACTAAAGAAAGAATGTAAGTTCTCCATAACTTGGATATATAATGCCCGAAGAGATGTTAAGTTATTGCACACTAATAATACCACGCAAACTGTTATAGAAGAGATTATCTCTCACCCTAGAGATAAGATATTCATAGCCTATAACTCCATACTACAAATACAGAATATCTTATCAACCTTAGATGAAGAAACCAGAAAGGAATGTGCTATCCTATGTAGTGAGGCATCCATAAAGGAAGCAGGAGAATACTTTGCACCTAAACTAGAGACAATGATACCTTACCTGCTAGGATTAACTTTGCCACCTGTTGCTACTTCACTGGTATAGATATAGAGGATAGTTACCATCTAATCACTGTATCAGATGTAAGAAGAAGTCACTCAATGTTGACCTTAGATAGAATGACACAAATACATGGTAGATGCAGAAAGGATAATGGAGTATTAAGTGAAACTATTATATATAACACCTTAGGATATGTATCAGTAATGGAAAGTATGGAAAAGTACACTGCCACTCTATTAAACAAAGCCCAAAAAAAGGTACTCAAAGTACTTGAATCAGCAGATACTATCTCACAGGGGGATTATACCTTGACTGATCTATTTGCAATAATCAAAGAAGCCATAAGAGAGAAAGCACAGGAGAGAATTGCAGGGAATGAGTTAATTAACTTGACTAGAAAGGATATATATGGAAAGAATGTACCTGCCTACCTCAATATAGATTACATCATTGAAAGAACCGACTTATATGCCTCATATTTTATGCCTGAAACCTTGAAAGAAGTACTAGGTAAACAGGTTAACATCATTAGTTATAAATCCCACCTCATGGTAAGCTCCAGAGCAAAAACAGCATAGAGAAAACCAATAAGGATGCACAGAATAAGTTGACAGATAGTTACATTCAAGAAGCCATAGATAACATCAAAGTATTATCAACCACAGGGCAGTTGAATGACAATACTTTTGCACTATACATTAGGCAAAGTAGAAGCAGGACAAAGATATTCTTAGAGAGATTATTAAGCCTCTACAAATATGTTGACCTTGATAGTTTGCTACATCAGCTATGGGAGATTAGAACAAGTAACAATATAGCTTACAAGAATCTCAATAATGCAGTTATGTATTGGGCACTAGATGAGCATCCTTTCAAGGTTGCAATAAGAAGAAGTTTCACCTTAAATAAGAGCTATTCAGCAAGTGAGATACAAGAGATATTAGCTCCTATAGTCCAGTATCATCTACATAAGGTACTGAAACCTAGAAAGTATGTAGCCTTATTGAAAAGCATATATGCCACTGACAGGACATCTGGGGAATAAGTACACCATCAGAGGAGAGAATCCAAGAGGTTTTAAAGAACATACTGGCAGGATAGCTACCAAAGAGAATAACTTGTTAAAGTTATTTATGTTATAGAAGGTTAATATACAATCAGATAAAATGATAAGAATATTGGTATTATAGACTTTATTTACTATATTTACATTTGATAATCAGATGGTTATAGGAGTGATATATCTCTAATATGACATTAGCTATCAACAGAAGCAACCTTAGGGTCAAATATCACCCTATACTAATTACCTTTAATCCCTTTATTACTGTAGGTAATTAGTATGGGGTGGATTTTGACCCCTATAAAATCAGAATTAATGACAATAGTTAAACAATTCACTATCATCCCCATTGAAGCTTGCAGGTACTTCAATCCAAAAGCAGCTCTACCTATTAGCAGGTCTCTATATTAATGCCTATCCTCAAAGGGAAAGCAATTACATGACAACAGATACTACTATCAGTCAGTTGTCAGAGCTTTACAGGAGTAAGTACAGATTATATCAAAGATTCCTTTTATCCCCAGACTAAAGGAGCTAGAAGATAAAGGATATAGAGTAGAGACTATACAGCAGCAAAGAGAGATTAGAAGGAATATCTATTATCTACCCAATCCTCCTAAGAATTTTCAGAATTATATGGGCAGAGTTATTCAGTGACAGCTCTTTAAGTCCAGAAGAGAAAGGAGTTATGATAGGGGTTATACTGCCTTTGTGTTAACAAAGAGTTCAGGGTAGACCAGATTATGGAAAAGTTAAAGTTCTTAGAGACAGTGACAGTGAATGAGTTCAAGGCTCAAAAGGGAGTAAACAAGATTGAGGTATAAGCAGAATCCTCATACAGGTAAGTGCTTCTTTGTTTATGGCTGTGAAACTGGTGCAGTTAGTGACAAGTTCCTTAATGGAAAGGTTACCAATCCTGTTATCTCCTCAAGTATGTTCACCTGATACAGGTGATATGTTCTATATGCTGCATCAGAGAGGTGAAGGTGGAGCTATGACACTGGCAACTCTATGATGGGTATCAATGTTGACCTCAAGGAGGCAAGTTTATTAGGACTTGCTTCCTTTTTTCTTTATAGACTGTGTATAACAATTAATCCTATTCAGATATGTTGAACTTAAGAGTTTCATCCAAGAAGCAGGCTAAAATTAAGCTTGCTTTACAAGGCTGTGCAGGTTCAGGTAAGACCTATTCTGCATTACTTTTAGCTTATGGTTTATGTAATGACTGGACTAAGATAGCCATTATTGATAGTGAACATGGAAGTGCTGACCTTTATGCTCATTTAGGTGCTTATAATGTATTAAGTCTAAGTGATAACTTTACACCTGAAACTTATATACAAGCTATTGAAATATGTGAAGGTGCAGGTATGGAGGTTATCATAATTGATAGCATTTCTCAATGCTGGGATACTTTACTTGAATACCATGCAGGATTACAAGGAAACAGCTTCACTAATTGGCAGAAGGTGACACCCAGAATCAATGCTTTCATGCAGAAAATATTGCAGTCTGGAAGCCATATTATATGCACTATGAGATGTAAACAAGACTATGTTTTTAAGTGAGAAGAATGGCAAGATGATACCGGAGAAAGTAGGACTTAAAGCAGTCATGAGAGATGGTATTGATTATGAGTTTACCATAGTCTTTGACATCAACATGAAGCACCAGACTATTGCATCTAAAGACAGGACAAACCTGTTTCATAGGTAAGCCTGATTTTACCATTACATCTACTACAGGACAGATCATAGCAGATTGGTGTAATGATGGTGTCAATCTGGAGATGATAAGGAGCAAGATTAACAGCAGCAAGACCATTGAAGAACTGACTGCCATCTATCATGCTTATCCTGAATGGTATCAGCAGTTAACATCAGAATTCATGCAGAAGAAAGCAGCACTTCAGGTACAAAAAGAATCAACCAACTATTAACTATACCCCTAATTACATTAGATATGGAAATAATGCAGTTGCAGCCAGTCAGAGCTAATCTGATATACCCTAATAGAAATCAACAAGGCGAATAACCCTTATATTCAAACAGTTGAGCCAATAGAAGTCATCAACACAGGCATTATATCAACAAATCCTGTAGAAGCTGAACCAATAAGCACCAAAGAAGGCAATAAGTTACCTTTTATTGAAGCTAATACAAAGGAAGTAACCATGCAGTACCTCAAGGAGGAATGTATTACACCTGTGTTTTCTAAGGACAATGAGGTTACTATATCACACTCCAGTTTCATTGAAACTGCATGGGAAGCAGCTAACAAAGTGTTCTCCAATGAGAGAATAGAAGAACCTGCCATTAGGGTAAGCCATGTTATCAAAGGGCAGAATACCAGAAGCTATTCATAAGCCAGTGAATCAATTACTGGAATCTGATAAAACCATCTACTTTGAGAGAATGATGTTCTGTTTTGAGATACCTACCATATATGAGGATATTGCAGGTAACAGACTGAATTTAACCATAGGTGGAGTTAGGGCTTATAACCACATGAATCTGTACAGCAAGAAGGGTGCAGAGAAATTCAAGGTGTTCATTGGCTTTCAAAACATGGTATGTTGTAACATGTGTGTCTCAACAGATGGTTACAGGTCAGAATTAAAGGTTATGAGTACTGCTGAACTATTGAATGCAGTGATGAGGCTGTTCCAAGAGTACAATATAACCCAACACTTGTATTATATGTCAGCCTACAAGGATACTATATGAGAGAGTCCCAATTTGCCCAGTTCTTAGGCAGATGCAGATTATATCAGTTCTTACCTGTAGACCAAAGAAGAAGTTACCACAGATGCTAATGATACCCAGATAGGATTAGTTGCCAAAAGCATATTATAATGATGATAACTTTAGCACCCTTTTGGACAGCAGGGAAATCAGCATGTGGAATGTGTACAACTTTACTAACTGGAGCTAATAAAAGTAGCTACATTGATAACTTCTTGGACAGGTCACTTAATGCCACTCAACTGGCAGAAGGACTTAATAAGGCTTTATATGGTGAGAATGAATATAGTTGGTTCATTAATTAGTGTATCTTATGGACAGTATAATGAATGTAGCAGAGGTTCAATTGAGCTATAAAAGCAATGTCAAATCATCAACTAGATACAAGATAAATAGCTCACAGGATGCCTATGAACTATTGATAAAGTGCTTCCCTGATGACACAATAGAATACAAGGAAAGCTTTAAAGTAGTACTACTTAATCAGTCTAATAGAGTATTGGGTATAGTACCTATTTCAGAAGGTGGAATCTCTGCAACTTATGTAGATGTAAGGCTGATATTACAAGCTGCCTTACTGGCTAATGCAACACAGGTAATATTGGCACATAATCACCCTTCTGGAAGCATGAAACCCAGTACTTTGGATGATGCTTTGACTGAAAAAAGTAAGGAAGGCAGCAGAACTCATGGAGATTCATGTAGCAGACCATGTAATCTTAAGCCCAGAGAAGGAATACTACTCCTATTATGATGAAGGAAAACTATAAATATTTAACCTTCTAAGGTCTACAATATCCTACCTTCTATTAAATCAATTCCCCTCTGCTGTTATTATACCATTATGATGGGAAATTTCCCCAGCCTCACTTTTCTTGCATATTATATATACAAAGTAAGTGATGTAGAATGGCAAATCAGAGGACAGTTTAATAGAGGTTGACTGCCTCTTCTAATATAGGTTAACGGTATTTGATTACAGGATAAAGAGATGTACTGCTATAATAACTTAACCACTTGAGGTTCGGTGAAGTATGTAAACATGAATTATAGCAATAGTTAGTAAGTTAGACTAAATTAAATGTTGATTGAATTATGTGTGAGATTCTCTTGATTCTGGTAGGCTTTGTTCTCACCAGTATGATACTTAAGGATTAAGAGGTTATATGCTTCTTACTATGTGTTTTATTGTTGTTGATAGCCCTAGTT
>VOFI01000096.1_pt1 | contig 12474 bp, 14 predicted proteins | sample 5384131 | NCBI WGS metagenome assembly VOFI01 (sample SAMN12384728, study PRJNA508395) | human gut metagenome | isolation source: healthy gut H | host: Homo sapiens
GGAACGCTTACAAGCGGCAGTAACTTCAATAGTCAGACCTTATCTGTTAAAACTAATTTCCTGATCTTCATTCTTGAAGGTGAAGTGGAGATTATTCCCAAAGAAGGCAAAATAAAAAGGGTAATAGCCCAAGAATTTTTTTCATCTCGGCATTATCCACTTACGAGATACAGGTACGAGTCCCCGGACGCTACATTTATATGAGCTTCCTATACAATGACATTAAACTATGTGAGAAACACATGTTAGAGAGCTATCTAAAAGAAGTGAGAGAAGCATCTGAAGAGGTCGGAATACTATCGGTACGCCACCCGCTGAACTTATTTCTGGAATTAATGGATGCCTACCTGAGAGCCGGAGTCAACTGTAAGCATTTGCACTCCATTAAGGAGAAAGAACTCTTTATTATTTTGAGAACAAGCTATAGCAAACAGGAAATAGTAAATTTATTTCATGAAATCATAGGAACGAATATGAGCTTCAAAGCTGCTGTTTTACTGCATGTTGATCGCGTGAACAATCGTGAGGAATTAGCACAGGCAATGGGAATGAGTATTACCGATCTTGCCAGAAAGTTCAAGGTAGAATTTGGCGAATCAGTATATTCATGGTTGCTGAAACAAAAAAACAAGAAAATCATTTATCGGTTGGCGCAACCCGGAGCCAGTGTAAAAGAGATTGTGTATGAATTCGGCTTCTCTTCAGCGGCCAGTTTCAATAAATACTGCAAAAAGAATTTCGGTAATTCCCCAAGAGAGTTGGTCAGGCAGCTCAAAGACAAGCATATTGATAATCAGAATCTTAAAATATAATCTCGGAAAAGGTGAAGTAAATGGTTGCTTTGGATAAGTGATTCTTTTTGCAGGTGCATTATCTTTGCCCTGTCAAACAAGAATCACTAAAGTAGAGTTTTGTAGTTGAAAGAGCAGAAAGCATGTTTTGTCAGGGTTTTACCCTCGTTATCTATCCTATTGAGATAGATGGAACAGCAGAGGTCCCAAACGGGACAAATCATTTAAAATACCTGCTTACACACGATATACCTTTTCAAAAAGCAATCAGATATGCCTTCCTATAGAGGCTACGACTTGCTCGTTAATCTTATCAATGACCTCACTATTAAAAGACTGAAGATAAATCTGGGTCGTTGCCTCAGAAGTATGCCCAAGCCCTTCGCTGATAGATGCGATAGAAAATCCCTCCTTTGGCAATAGTCGCCCAGCTATGGCGAGCAACATAGGTAGTCAGTACAAGAGGCAGGTGCAATCGCCTGCCCAACCGTTTGAGTAGGCGGTTAACATTACCCAATGCATAGCGATATTGCATATAAGACGTACGGTCCGAAAAAGACGTTATATACGGCAATACATACGGATAAGAACTCCGATACTTCTCAATCAGAGCTGCGAGAGGAGGAATCACACGAACTTGCATGCGTTGCCCCGTTTTATTACGCTCATAATAAATGATTCCATTGATTATCGAGTCATGTTTAAGAAAGACAATATCGACAAAAGGCATCCCACGGGCATAGAAACTAAACATAAAAAGATCCCGGGCACGATCCAATAAAGGTTCGGAGGAAAGATCAACAGATACTATACGGGCAATATCATGCTTACACAACGCACGCTTCGCAGTCTCCTGAGTTTGAAGCTTAAGCTCCCGGAAGGGAGACTCACAACCCATATTTATCCCCTGCTTTTGGGCTTTGTTATAGACAGCCCGGAGATTGCGAATATACATATTCACAGTATTTTCAGAGATACCGCGCATACGTAGAAAATGAATATAATCCGTAAGAAAACAATAAGTCAACTCGCGAAACGTAATCTTCTGACCACGCAAAAAACGTCGTAAAGAGTACAATCCGCTAAGGTACAGGCCGGCAGTACCGGAACGCCCCTCCTGCCGAAGCCTCTCTATCTCACGCACAATAAAAGCATCGACATAACGCAAATTGCGCTCCATACGATACTTATCCATCAACTGAGATAAGCTGAAACCCGGCATATTCTGTTGAAGAAAAGCAAAAATCTTCAGCAATCGTTCACGCTCCTGAGAAATGGCATCATTGATAAGTCCCAGATCCTTGCGCTTAAGATTACCGGTTGATGAATAGACAACACGCTCACGATCTGCAGAGAAATTAGAAGTATGAATCTTCCACCCAAGAGAATACTCACTTTTACGCCTGTGATAAACCACACGGATAATCAGAGGATAAATCTCACAATCATTTCTACGATGGGTATTCAACAACACCCTGATACTTAACTTTCCAATTTTCTTCTCCAAAATAAATTATTATTTATAGATTCATTATATTAAATATAAAATGCAAAAATAGAAATTCTCAACGTCCCTATAACAAATAAAAAAGAAAATAGATGAATTAGAATTATAGATAAGAACTGAATTAACATAAAATGAATAAATAGCATATCATAATCGGGTATCGAATCTAAGGAATGATATGTATCATCCTTATTATCATTTGAAAAGTTGAGAAATCTCCAAACTGAGAATACCCTTGTATTGTAGAACACGACACACATCAATATAAATCGGCTATATATATAATAAGGTATAAATCACATCCAGTCCGTCATCACAAAAAGGAAAGTGGATCCAAACAAAAAACGCAGTTAATCGCTATTGATTAACTGCGTTTCTATCATTGTAGCCCCGAGGAGACTACTAAACATATTTCTGATACATACTAAACTTTGCCACAACACCCAATTAATAAGCAGTTTACAAAAACAAAGAAGAAAGAGAAGCAAAGCAAAAATAAGAAAAACAAAAGATATTCTTACCGCAATTCTTACCGCAGAGAAAAAAGTATTATATTTGCCTGTATATAAAATACCCAAATATGGCTACTATCAAATTCTATCTCACACGTCCCAAATCTAAAGACGAAACGGCTATATATTTCCTGTTTAGCTACGGAGCATTTCAACTCCTGCCAAACGGCAAAAAGAAGTACCTACCATTAAAGTACTATACAACGCACACAATACACCCAGACGGCTGGGACAAATCCAAAGGTGAGCCTAAAAACATTCAAAGATACAAAGAACTAAAAATGTCATTAACCAATATCGAGGCAAAGACAATGGATATACTACGCAGATTGGAGAATGACGGAATAGCGCCAACAAATGAACTAATAACAAAAGAGCTGGATAGCATATACAAAGCACACAAGCAAGTAAAAGAAACGATAATAGACACATTACCTGCATTCATTGAAAACTTTATAGAAATATGTGATAGAAAGCCACTTACTATAAAGGGTTATAAACAAACGCTTAGAGAATTAAAAGACTATTCAATATTAAAAAATAAACGACTAAGATTTGATGAAATAAATTTAGACTTTCATTTAGATTTCGTAGAGTTTTGACATCAAAAACTATTCACCCAACACTGTAGGAACTCGTATAAAGGATGTCAAAACGTTTATGAACGAATCTTATGACAGGGGATTGCATAAAAACTTAGATTTCAAAAAGAAAAGTTTCAAAAAGCCAAGTTCTGAAACCTTTTCGGTGTATCTCAATGATTCGGAATTAACACAGATATACAATATTGATTTATCATTAGCTAAACGGCTTGACCGGGTGCGCGATCTGTTTATAATAGGCTGCTGTACTGGATTGCGTTTTAGCGATTTATCACAGCTATGTGCGGATAATTTCAGTGGCGATGGAACAATAACAATAAAAACCATTAAAACCGGGCATACTGTAGTAATACCACTCCACACAAGGGTGCGGTTAATAATGGAGAAATACAGGTATGACTTGCCTAAAATCCCATCAAATCAAAAGTTTAACGACTATATAAAAGAAGTCGCCAAGCTGGCAAAGATAAACGAACCAATTTGCTTAGACCTGCAAAAGGGCGATCTATCATTCAAAAAGACGTTGCCAAAATGGGAACTCGTAACAAGCCACACCGCCCGGCGCTCGTTTGCAACAAATGCTTTTATTGCAGGTGTGCCAGCCATTAGTATAATGAAAATCACCGGACACAAAACAGAATCCTCTTTTATGAAATACATTAAGATTTCAGACAAAGAAAACGCCCTGCAACTACGGGCACACAGTTTCTTTAATCAAATGGTAATTAATAAATAGGTTATTAGCACATGGACAACATACTATACCGATTCATTGCAGACAGAAATACACCTATATTAGACAATATAGAAAGATATTGTATCTCAGAAAACAAAGACAAACTAACCGTTGTAAGAATAGTATTTGACTTCTTAGAAAGCATAAAACCCCAGCTTGATAATAGCTTTGTACGGGTATGTATGGAACACATCGCAAAAGATGCGAACGAAAATACAAAAAAGACATTGTTGCAGTTCGATGCATCCCGAATACAAACTCTAAAAAGGATGCGAAGATATATCTCGAAATACTAAAGAGATACTTAAAAAGGTAGAAGGCGGCAAAGGTAATATTACCGAATTGATGTATTTTCTTATAAACTCTGATAAAACAGAGCAAGAAAAGGTTATAAAATTAGAGACAATGGTTGGCAAAGCGAAAGACTGGATATATATAGCGTTATTAACAGATTTATACACCTCGGAGAGTTCCGGTGTAAAAGTTGAATACGTAAACCATCTGGGTAGTAAAGTAACCCACATATATACAAGACTTGAATTTATACAGGATATAGAGATGGTAAATGCGCGCTATAATGATTTAGCAAAAGAAAACCAAAATAAGCCTAAAGCCAACAACGTTGTACCTCAAAATATTAATAAGCAAAATATATCATACAAAGAAATATTTAGGTCGCCGTGGAAAGAAAATACTGCGGATTTTGAAAGAATATTAGAAATCAATGGGTATATAAATACCGGACAATGGGTAGGAGAAAGCAAAAAAAAGACAGAGTTAGCAGAGCTTTATTATTGCTTAAAAGAACATGGAGTAATAGCACAGGACAGCGAATCCAATCAGCTAAATTTGCTATATAATCAATTTGGGCTAACAGTAGGGAAGGACAATACTATAAACGGTGAGTATTGCACAATTAGAGCACTTAGAAAAGCAGATGGAGAATCAGATACAAAAAATCGGTTTGATCGCATCTTTAAAAGATGGATAGACCGACATTTTACATAAAATAAAAATTCCGTTTTGTTCCCTTTTGTTCCGCTCGGAACTTGGGGAACTTTTAGCAAAAATAAATCATTCATATTTGCGTCATAATCAAACCAAAATAAATATTATGACGCAAAATTCTATTATTCTGCAAAACGTTTCTTTGTCAGACATTGAGGCGTTAGTTTCTAAAGTGATTGATGACAAAATAAAGTCTATCAATCCTACGCCTACCAATGTGGCAAGCAAATTACTTACGCGCCAAGAAACCGCCAAATTATTAAAAATCTCACTTCCAACACTGGATAACTGGACTAACGCAGGACTTATAAAAGCCAAGCGAATAGGCACGCGTATACGCTATATCTATACCGATGTCGAGGCAGCTATAAAAGACATGTCAAGCATTAAGTATTCACGTAGAAACTAATTACGTATCTACTTATTCAATGATAGACGGTATAACAACAAGTTGGTTGCCCTTAGACGTGTATAAACTGGCCGATAAACAAGGCGTTGATACATACCGTGATTCGGTTTGCGTCAACGCCAACGGGCTAAAGTTTGACTATTTCGACGGGGTAGATACAAATACGGGAGAAATCCGCAAAGTATGCACGCTTCGCGGAAGCCTGCATAAGTACGCTAACGGTGGTTTACATAATGCCGATTCTTTCCGGCTGTCTGACTTGTGCCGTGTGTTCACTGAATTGAAAGAAGTCTACGGGATTGAACCAGGCGCAACGAGGTTACGCAGGGTTGAATTTGGAGTAAATATAAGACTTCCGTATGATCCGCAAAGAGTTCTGAAAGCTATAAAAATGTATAAGGCAAATAAATTTGTTCACACGGGAAACATGGGTTTAAAACATGAATCCAGTTTGTACGAGCTAAAAATATACGATAAGGGGCGACAATGTGGCGTATTGGGCTTTGATAATATTCTACGCATCGAAATAAGAGCGAAAGTTTCATTTTTAAAAAGAAATCATATATCCGTATCAAAATTGGGCGACTTACTTAGTGCTGATGTCTGGATAAGATTTGAAGCTCTTTTGCTTAAAGCGTTGGAAGATATTGTAATTGTTGAGGCTGTACCATTGGAAGGATTAAGCAAGAAAGAGCGTGATTTATTAGCTCTATTCATTGGCGATGGTTGGCAAAACTTAAATGCGAGTAATCTGTATAAGAAAAAGCAAAAGTTAAATGATTTGGCGGAGCGTACCGGGATTTCATCTATAAAAAAAGAACTGGCAATATTGATTAAACAAGAATGCGCAAATCTTAGAGACTGCGAACCGAGACATTTAGGCGATAAAATCAACTTTTTTGCAAATTTGCAGAAAGTAGTAAAAGTAAACGAAGGCAACAAGCCATCTAAAACGGAAACAATAAAAGAGGCGGCAAAATCAACGTTTTTGGAACAGAAAGAAAAAAGGCATTTAGGCGATAAAATCAATACTTGGATAAGGGGTGACTTTATCGCCTACATTACCCCAGAACCACAACCACCTGACAGCCTCGATAAACCGCCTAATATGGATGCGAAATTATCATACACTGCCAGAGGTGAGATAAAAAGTAGGGGAAAGCTTCCGGATATTGAAGAGTTTAACACAGGCTGAGGCCGACTGGTCTCTACTGTAATAACAACCCAATTAAAAACTATAATAACCATGTCTAAAACAAAACATATCACCATAAACCGGGCAACCGCTTTCGGAATAGCGCAATGTACGGGCGAACTATTTGAAGCCCACGGCTTGCAATTCTGCATTACCAACAGCGTAGACCCTCAAATATACGGAGCTATTGAATTATCTACGGGTGCATTGGCATGCGAAAGGTACACGTTTGACTATCTACGTGAAGAATCATACGTAAAAAGCATAAAGCGATGGATAAAGAAAAATAAAATCCAATTCAGGGAGGAAGTATTTGAGGCTGCCCGGGAGGTGCTTTCAATGTATCAAATTGATTTCCCTCTGAATCATAGACACTAATTTACAAACCCAACAAAACAGATCATTATGTTACCAGAAGAACAGGCCGCTAAAAGAGCGGCAAGGAAAGCGGAAAGGCTGGCATTACTGGGTGGCCCGCCTAAAAAGATTGTAGCCCGTCTTAATCACAAACAATGGGAGCGCGCAAGCCGGATACGCGATAAATTCGGATTCAAAAGTATCTACGAGATGAACCAATATTTATGGGGATGTTTTCTGAGAGTTGCCGATCCGGAACACGAAGAAAATCCGAATCCCGTACCGGATGAAATCGAAATGATGTTCGGTGATCTTTCAGAAGCCGAAAGAAATTTTGAATTTGTAAAGCCGAAACGATCACCAGGCAAAACGTCACTTAATGATAATAAACACAATTAAAAGCCAAAGTATTATGAACGAAATTAAGATTTTTAGCAATGAGAGTTTGGGCCAGGTTAGAACCGTAATAACTGCAAGCGGAGAGCCTTTATTCTGTTTGGCCGATGTATGCGGCGTGATTGGATTATCTAACCCAACGGCTGTAGCGAGTCGATTGGATGATGATTTAAAGGCTAAGTTAGACTTAGGGTTAAGAAATGGACAGCAGGCTACGTTTGTCACTGAGAGCGGGTTGTATGATGTCGTTATTCGTAGCGATTCAGAAAGGGCGAAACCGTTCCGCAAGTGGGTAACGTCCGAGGTATTACCATCCATCCGCAAGCATGGCGCATATATGACGTTGGAAACTATTGAGCAGGTGATACGAAACCCTGATAATATGATTCGTTTGCTTACAGCCCTGAAAACAGAACAGAAGCAGAATGTATCACTCCGTATGCAGAATGTGGCTAACACGCAAGCAATTGAAGCGATGAAGCCCAAAGCAGAATATTGTGATAAGGTGTTACAATCAAAATCGCTTATTGCAACCGATTCCATCGCCGCTGAATTGGGTATAAGTGCCCGTAAACTCAATAAGTTCCTTTGTGATTCAAAGGTACAATACAAAGTTAACGGGGTCTATGTGTTATACAGCGACATGCGCGGAAAGGGGCTTGAAGGATATAAGACGTTCCACTTTACCAACCCCAATACTGGTGAGCCAAGAACAGAAAAGCACATGTATTGGACGGAAACAGGCGAATATTTTATCATGAAATTATATAAGTCAGGAACATTTAAACTACTGAATTGAAAATGAATAGTGATAAATTGCATCACCCCCCCAGCGATCCCCAGAATAAAAACACCTCGCGCGTAAAAAAACTGGGTGAGGTGGGTTTGGGCGGCTTACCCCATTGTATAAAAAAGCCCGCCCCATTCACTCTGATACGCTCGCCCAAATCAACATATACAGAGAGACAGCATAAGGGACAGGGTAAAGGGCAACATATCATCAGTCTTTGTTGCAGCCATGGCAGAACAAGCGAGAAAGGAACAGGAACGCAAAAGGAAACACAATTTGCTTGCCTCAACTATCTAATAAACCGCAAGTTAATAAACAGTTCCCATACGCAAAGGAAACAGCGAAGGAACGCAAATAGGTACGCAAATGATAATGCAGAATCGAAACAAATAAACGTTGCTTCATAGCGGCCGGGTAGTCTGACTACTGACATAACTACCGGAAAATTTACGGTAGTTTCGCCAGTAGATATGCCAGCCGTTTTGCCAGTAGTTAACAATTGGTATTACTCTTTTGGTTTCGTAGTAACAAAGCCGATGGGGTTGCGGGGTTTATCAGCCAGTTTCTTTTGTGCCTGTAACTCGGCCAGCGTCTGGTTAATAAGTTCCAGTTGTACTCGGGTGTCGTCGTTTATGTCGTTATAGTCGGCAAACACTTCTTCGATATACGTTTTGAGTTCCTTCATCTCGTTTTGTAGTTCATATACCGGATCAGTAGGAGGATTAAGCAGAAGGTTTCTAACCGCTACAAATGCGCGCATAATACCCCTGTTTATTTCTATCGCAGTATCAGAATTTAGAACACTGCTCAGCATTGCAACACCTAACTCAGTGAAAGCAAAGGGCATATATTTAAAATTTCCGCCTCTACCTCTGTTCAAGGTCACAATTTGTGATCTTGAAAGTTCTTCCTTTGTTAGTTCAAACATAAAGTCCTCACCTTCGAAGCGTTTCAGGTTGCGACGTACTGCCTGTTTTAATACCCTCGTTTCAATACCGTACATTTCCGCCAAATCAAAGTCTAACATGACCTTTTGCCCTCTAATCTCGTAAATCTTACTTTGAATAAGTTCCAGTTGCCCCATACTATTCTACTTTAATAGTGATCGACTTTCCGCAATGCGGACATGTTATCCCGGCTTCGTTACTCTGGGGCTGCTCAAACAGTTCGGTAATATGAACATTTAAAGCGTTGGCGATCTTATCGAGGGTTTCAAGAGTGGGATTTCCGTTATCCCCTAAAGCGCGGCTAAGACTTGTTTGCGTCGTGCCTATCTGTTCGGCTATTGCGCTGATGGTCATCCCTTTTTCTCTGCATAATTCTTTAATTCTTGTTCGCATACTGATTATACCTTTTAAGTTATACCGCAAAAATAGGGAGTTTTTTGCAGCATATACCATTTACGATATAAATAAAAGTTAAATATAGCATTAAAGGTAATATAAATAATTGCTTTACTTGTCTAATTATATCTTATACGCTATATTTGTAGCAGAAAATAGAACATAAAAGATATAATAATATGACAACTTACAATTTATCCCAAATAATGAAAGACGCCCACTCTCTCCGTCGTAATAGCCCCGAGAGATTCTCCACTTTTTCACAGGCATTAAAAGCCTCTTGGAGTATGGCAAAGTTCCGCAAACAGATCGAAGCTAACCGGGCAGAAACTATTGCTTACCATGAAGCAAAGAAAGAGAAGCGCAAGAAGTCGCAGCCCGAACCGCTCGTATTGATGCTGAGCGTGCCGAAAGATTAGCTAAACTGAAAGAACAAAAGTATGCCAGTGTTGAGGCTGAATGTGTAGCGTATGGATATGGACGGGGCAATCATTATTCCGATTGGTCGGGTTGGGGTAACTATTGCGGTGATTGATTATTAACCGGGGTGCGGTCAACGCATCCCACAAGAACAATATATAATGAAAGCAATCTATTTGACCGGGCTAATAGTAGGCGTTATCCTACTATTTAGCATTGAGGCGGAGACAACCGCACCAAACATTATTGGGCTGGCTTTATGCGTGGCCTCAGCAAATAAACTGAATTTATTCACATCTAATTTATAACATCATGGAAGAACTTATTATTTTGAACGCCGACGGGCAGAACGTAAATCCAAAGAAGATTTTATTTGATAGAGATTGCATCCATCTTGGCAAAGCTAATGGTGGGTATATGAATTGCACCCGGGAAAGCGTTGATACATTGCAAGCCCAGAAATCGGAACTACTAAAAAAAGATCGGCAAGAACATTACGCAGAATGCATGAGTGCCGCAAGCGATATAATCCCCATTAGGTTAGCCGGGTTTGAGAATCCATACGATGAACTACATAACCTTTTGATGCAAGCATACAACAATACATTTGCGGCTCAGGCGCTATTTTATCAGGTAGTAGGGCAACAGGGAGAAATAAACCAACTACACCGGAAGTTGAGGCAAGAACAGCAGGCAAAAGAGTTGGCCTGCGAGTTTATTCAGTCGAGCGGATATACAGAAGAGTTTAAACGATTCTGTGAGATGAAGGCCGGAAAAGCATGTGTACAGGAGGAAAGATACGAGGTTAGACGGTTTTCAATAGAGAAACATATATAATAAGGTATAAGAAAAACAAGAAAAGTTTATCAAGGAGTAAGAAAAATAAAATGTGGGCGGAATTCTTACCGCTATTCTTACCGCAACAATAAATAAAAAAACGCAGATGGCCTATTATCAGCCAACTGCGTTTTATTGTTGTAGCCCCGAGGAGAATCGAACCCCTATCTAATGTTTAGGAAACATCTATTCTATCCGTTGAACTACAGGGCCATGATAGATATCGGTTGCAAAGATAGCGTATTCTCCTGATTTGGCAAACCCGAAAGAACAGATTTATAAAAGAAGAAGAAGCAAACACATTCATTTAATCCATAAGATAGAAGAGAGATAGTAGAATAGGGTAAGAGACGCCAAAAGTGAAAGAAAATTCAAATAAAATACAGACAGATATCTATCTATTAAACGAATTAGAAAGCAATAAGTCAAAAAACGATCTAAACAGAGATATCAAACTGTTGTAGTCAGAGCCCATATCTGAACAAAATGTAGACAATTTGCTTACTCCAGAGAACAAAATTGCAATAAAACAGCTCTCTTTTAACAAAGCCCCACAGATAAATCAGAAAAGATTTTGTTAAGTCACTTAACTTTGCGAACTTTGCCTGCCACATATACAGGAAAGTGACAAACAAAAAAGACACGCTGGTGGTTAATATTCAAAGAACACACTAACACCGGTTCATGTTAATCCTAAATTTAAATATATAAATAGAATTATGGCAGACGAAATGATGGTTAAAGAATTGGAAGAAGTGGTTGTCCGCTTCTCCGGCGATTCCGGCGACGGTATGCAGTTGGCCGGCAACATCTTCTCGAACGTGTCGGCTACGGTTGGAAATGACATCTGTACATTTCCCGATTATCCGGCAGATATCCGTGCTCCGCAAGGGTCACTGACGGGCGTATCAGGTTTTCAGGTACACGTCGGTGCAAGTAAGATATTCACTCCGGGTGATCATTGCCACGTATTGGTAGCTATGAATCCCGCCGCACTGAAAACACAAATTAAATTCTGCAAACCGCAGGGGCTGGTCATCACAGATTCCGACTCTTTCGGAGAAAAAGACTTGGAAAAAGCACAGTTCAAGACAGGCAATCCTTTCGAAGAAATGGGAATCACACAGCAAGTGCTTGAAGTCCCCATCTCGTCGATGTGTAAAGAAAGCCTCAAAGATTCAGGGCTGGACAACAAAGCCATGTTGCGTTGCAAAAACATGTTCGCTCTCGGTTTAGTATGCTGGTTATTCAACCGCAACCTGTCTGCTGCCGAAAAAATGCTGAACGAGAAATTCGCAAAAAAACCGGAAATTGCCGCTGCCAACATCAAAGTGCTAAATAACGGCTACAACTATGGAGCCAACACACATGCCTCTACTTCCACTTACAAGATTGAAAGTAAAACGCCGAAAGCCGCAGGACTCTATACCGATATTAATGGTAACAAAGCCACTTCATACGGTTTGATCGCCGCTGCCGAAAAAGCGGGATTGGAACTTTATTTGGGATCTTACCCCATCACTCCGGCTACCGATATCCTGCACGAGCTCGCCAAACATAAATCGCTGGGC
>VOFI01002602.1_pt1 | contig 12456 bp, 13 predicted proteins | sample 5384131 | NCBI WGS metagenome assembly VOFI01 (sample SAMN12384728, study PRJNA508395) | human gut metagenome | isolation source: healthy gut H | host: Homo sapiens
TGGCGTGGACGACCTCGATGTCATCGGCGGTCATGCCATAGGCTTCCAGCACCTGATAGGCGTTGAACTCCGTACCGGAGCCCTGATCGCCCACGCAGACGGCCTTGCCCTTCAGCTGGTCCACGCTGGTGATGCCGCCCTTGGCGGTGATCTGAACAGTCTCATTGTACAGGCCGGCCACCCACAGGGCGTCCGTCTCAGGAGCGGTGAATACGTTGGTGCCCTCGTGAGCATAGGTCAGAACGTCAGACTGAAGGATGGCTAGGCCATACTCATCATCGGTGATGCCCTCGACGTTGTCCTTGGACGCACCGGTGGAGGTGACGTTCAGTTCGGTCAGGGTCAGCAGGGGGTTCAGGACGTTCATCATGGCGGAGCCGACACCATAGTAAGTACCAGTGGTGCCGCCGGTGGCCAGGACCTGGGTGGTCTTCCCCGCAGGCGCGGGGGTGCTGGAGCCAGCGCCAGAGCCGGAGCCGGGCCGGAGCCGGAGCCGGAGCCGGAGCCGCTGCCGTTGCCGCAGCCGGTCAGAGCCAGGCTGGCGGTCATGGCCATTGCCAGGACAAGAGCAAGCTTCTTCTTCATCATTACTGATTCCTCCCAATTCAAAATTTGATTTGCTGGGGAACTGTACTTGCAGGATTATTATAGTATATTTGCTGTAAAAATGCAAGGTTCTTTTTCCGAAAAACAGATGTTTTGCACAACATCCTGCATATTGTGCAAAATCGTTAGTATTTTAACGATTTTTGCATTCTCTTCACTTTTAATGCAGCGCTTCTTGCATTTTATTCGCTGTGCGCCTACGGCTCCCAGCCCTCCATCGCCTCACCCAGTTTCTCCGGCGCCCGTTTCTCGATGCGCGATACATAGGACCGGCTGATCCCGCACCGTGCCGCGATCTCCCGTTGGGTGCGCGGCGGGCGGTCATCCAGCCCATACCTCAGTGTGATGACCATCCGCTCCCTCGGGGTCAGGCAGGTCTGGACACAGCGGCGTACCCTGCGGCAGGCGTCCCGTGTATCCAGCTCCTCCAACAGGTCATCATCCACAGCAAGCACATCCATCAGAGACAGAGAGCTCCCGTCTCCGCCAGTCTCCAGCGTTTCGGTCAGCGAGACCTCGCCCTGAAGCTTGCGCTGGGAACGGAAGTGCATCAGGATCTCATTCGCTATACTCGCCTGACGGACTTTTTTCATCGACAAAATCCGGTCCGCCCACAACTCCGCCGGAAGAAGGAGGTTCAGGCAGTTCAGGATCATCATCTGGGTCTGTCATCAGATATACATGGGCATTCTCGCCATCCCATACGACTTTCTTGACCACCATGCGCAGGGCATTACGCTTCTGTTCCACGGTCATGGTGTCAATCTGGCTGTGGAAGGAATACAGAACATCCTTCAAAATTTCAAACTCATAATCAGCCAGAGCATGACGGGCAGTAAGTGCTTCCATATCAGCCAGTCGCTTTTTCAGTGCCTCGCCTTTTTCATGCAGTTCATCAATCTGCTTGACTACATATTCTTCCGTGGGCGTTCCGGCAAGTTTGGTCAGAGTAGTAACCAGTCCACGGATTTGCGCTTCGTTCTGTGCAATCTGTTCTTTTTAACTTCGCCAGTTCTGCTTCATAGCCTTCGCAGTTTCCGCCGAGGACCTTTTTTGCCTTGGTCCAACTGTCGGAACATATCAGAATTATTCTTGCTCAGGTCTGCCAATACTGCCATCAGCTTCGCATCCAGCATATTGCCGTTGGCATTTTTCATACTGCAGCAATGTCCACGGCTACGCTCCTTCGTTGTGCAGAGATAGGTGTAAATTGTTTCGCCATTTGCATTTACACGGCTGCTCAGCTTCGGGCGCATATATTCTCCGCAGTTTTTGCAAAACAGCAGTCCGGAAAGCAGCGCCACATTGCTGCGAGGCTTTCGGTAGCTCTTGGACTTGTTCACCTCCAAGAGGTTCTGAACCTGAATCCACTTCTTACCTGTAATGACACCCTTGTGTTTGCCAACCGATACAATCCATTCTTCCATCGGTTTCACTTGATGTGCCTTACCAGCCTGCTGCAAGGTTCGGTTATATGCCATGATACCATGCTTGCCATCAAAGGCCGCATGATCTGCGAACAAATCAACATCCTTCTCGATCATGTATTCATAGGCATCTTCATCCGCAATCATGTAAACTGGATTGGTCAGAATACCACGGATTGCAAAGCGGGTGAACTCTTTATTGTTTTTAGTTCTATACTGTCCTTCCAGAAGGTACTGGTCTGTTTTCGTCAGCGATCCGGTTTCCAGAAACTTATCATAAATCAGTTCAACCAAGCGGATTTCTTCAGGGATCACTTTCAGCCGACAGGCTTTCTTCGTTTTTCCGTCGATGGTAACATTGGTCACAGCCTCGGACTCATATCCGGTAGGCGTCGTGCCACCCAACCAGCGTCCGGTTTTTGCAAGTTCGTGCATATTGTCCCGAATGCGTTCCGCAATGGTCTCACGCTCCAACTGAGAGAACACAGATGCAATATACATCATGGCTCGTCCCATCGGAGAAGATGTATCAAACTGCTCACGAATAGAAATAAAAGCGATCTTACGGCGACCAAGATCTTCAATCAGCTTTGCAAAGTCACCAATGTTACGGCTGATGCGGTCAAGTCGATAGACTACGATGGCTTCAAACTTCGTTTCATAAGAGTCCTTCATCATCTTCTTGAACTTGGGACGTTCAAGATTACCACCGGAAAAGCCTTCATCTTCATACACGAGTGCCTGTTTTGCCGCCTCCTCGCCATAAAGAGAGGCAATATACTGACGGCACATTTCGATCTGATTCTCAATACTCTCGCCTTTGCCCGTAAACTTGGACTTACGAGAATAGATGACATATTGCTTCACATCTTTTTGCTCCCATAAGGCACCTCCATTTGTATGTGATATATTCATGTGTATTATAACATAGAGTCTACATATTTCATAGAGGGCAAAATAAACTATTTTCCGAACTGTCATTTTTGGGGGCGATTTGGGGATGATTTTTCCGCTGTGCGCCTTCTAACACAGCAGGGTGGTATAATCACCCTCGGAGAACAATTTTTCTGCGTATATGCGTTACAGCATCATTTGACAATTCCTTCTTCACAAGATATAATCAGCCATAGTGATCGTGTTGCAGATACTTGCGAAGCCTGCGACCAGGAGAGTTCCTGCGGGGACTCCTTTTTCTTTTGTGTTGTAATTTTCTATCACCTTACTGCATATACTAAATACCACCCATATTTAGGAGCGAAAAATGCATCTTGTGACAGAAATATTCCCCAAGCGTGCAAGGATACCTTGATTTTCTCTTGCCCTTATGGTAATATGGAACCGAAAAATGCATTCAAATGCAAAAATCTTCCCTTTGGAGGTTTTCCTATGGAGATTCGCAGAGATTTCTACTTAGATAAATTGATTAAAAGAAAGCACAACGGACTGATCAAAGTCATTACCGGCATTCGCCGATGTGGTAAGTCCTATTTGCTGAATAATCTTTTTACCATCATTTATTGGACTCCGGTGTTGCCGATGATCACATCATTCGCTTTGCATTTGATTCCGCCGATGATCTTTATCTGATTGGTGAGAGTCTAATTCAAATTCAAAAAAAGAAAAGCGTGGGGTTGATCCGGAAAAATTCATGGCATATATCCGCTCCAAGGTTACTGACAACGAGATGTATTACCTCCTGCTGGACGAAATCCAAATGCTGGATTGTTTTGAAGCTGTGCTGAACGGTTATCTCCGCAAGGAAAACATGGATGTTTTTGTAACCGGAAGCAACGCAAAACTTCTGTCTAAAGATATAGCTACTGAGTTCGCCGGTCGTGGCGACGAAATCCATATGTACCCTCTGAGCTTTGCCGAGTTCATGTCCATTTATAACGGCGACAAATACATGGGCTTGTCTGAATATATGCTTTACGGCGGTATCCCTCTTGTGGTTCTGCGAGATAATGCCAGTGACAAAGCTTCGGCTTTGCAGAATCTTTTCAGCGAGATTTATATCCGTGATATTTGCAAGCGCAATAAAATCAGAAATGTCGGTGAATTGGAAGATCTTCTGAATATCCTTTCCTCTGCGATCGGTTCGCTGACCAATCCCGAAAGCTGCGCAATACCTTCAAGACCGTTAAGAAATCACCCCGAAAACCATCAAGAAATATCTGGACTGCTTTGAGGACTCTTTCCTGATCGAATCTGCTCAGCGTTATGACATCAAGGGAAAGGCGTATATCGAAACCCCGAAGAAATACTATTTCTCTGATCTGGGACTCCGCAATGCACGAATCAACTTCCGCCAGTTTGAGCAGACCCACGCCATGGAAAATGTAATTTATAATGAACTTTGTATGCGAGGCTACAGTGTAGACGTCGGCGTTATCCAAACTTCCGAAAAGGCGCAGGACGGCAAACAAATTCGCAAGCAGCTCGAAGTCGATTTTGTATGCAACCTTGGTTCTTCCAGATATTATATCCAATCAGCATATTCGCTGCCTGACGAAGCAAAACGCACTCAGGAAATCAGACCTTTCCGAAAAATTGATGATTCCTTCAAGAAAATTGTCGTTACCAAAGACATTGTTCCTGCGCACTATGACGAGTATGGTATTTTAACCGTCAATATCTACGACTTCCTGCTTGATCCTGAATGTCTTGAAAAGTAAGCGTTAAAACATAAATGGACCGCCAGAGAATTTTTCTGTAGCGGTCCATTTTTCATTTAGTCCTCAACAACAATATCGCTATCATCCATCAAAGACATCTGAACATATTTTTCCTGATTCTGCTCAGTTTTACCGGAATACTTGAGCAGATAAAATTCCAAAATCTCAGCCAAATCATTCGGCCAAGGAGTATTCTTCAGCTCGCTAACATTAAGCGATACCAGTTTCATCAGACGTTCCTTTTGTTCATCATTCAACTGACGATAAAGTGCCTGCCACTTTGCTGTTGTTCCGTTTCCTTCAAAATAAGAACGAAACATGATCAACTCACGGGGCATAGCCAGGATTTCATAGTATTCCTCCAGAGTATTGCCAAACGCCTTATAGAAGAAGCTGGAACCGGCTGCCACAACGCCTTTTGTTACCTGTAAAATCGCAGAAATAGCACGAACAGATTTCTTGCTCCAGTTTGTTCCAATATATGTACGGTCTGTTTCATTGATGGGAGAATACTTCATTGGGAAAGAGAAAATCTGAATGCCCAGTTCCTCGTTCAACTCGATATTCACCTTCAATCGTTCATAGAGATCTTTGGGTTCATCTTTGTAATTGAACAGAATATAGTTAGAAATCTCTTTGATTCCATGGCGGTGTGCAGTACGAACAGCCTCACAGTAAACATCCTTCAGTTTGATGTCATCAAACGCAATACGCAAGGGATGGATTGCAAGTCTGGCCAACTGCTCCATATTCTCATCATTGATCTTCCGGCCATCGACACCCTGATTGAAGTCCAAGTAACGAGCTTTCTTTGCTTTGCTACGGTATTTCTCGATAATGGGAGACAGTTCTTCCTCATGCTCCAGCATATACTGGGCATAATCTTCGGCATCTTCCGCACCGATAACAATCTGAAGGAATGTTTCAAGCATTTCCGCAGATTTAATCCGCTTCTTAAATCCATCCAAATATGCGGCCATTTTCTTGTCCAGGAAGTCAGCACGATCGCCATTCTTGTAGCGCATCATGACAATATTATACGCACCTGGATCGACGTATTTTGCACCTCGGCCAAATCCTGCCGTACAGAGGTCATCAACAAGCCCTTTCAGATCCGCTGTGTTCAATACATTGTTATCCAGAAGCAAGAGATGCTGCTTAGGACCATATTTCTCGTCGATGGTCTTAATCTGGTCAATGATATTGTTAGTGACATGGAAATGCGGCTCCAAAATAGGAACAGCGCAGAAAGAACAATGGTTAGGGCATCCTCTGGTCGTATACGCAAAATAGTTATCACCGGCAGGATATTTATAATCTACCTGCTCCAAAATATCGTAGTCCAGAGGTAGCTCATCCACGTTGATGTCGTTATCATCTCCAACCACAGAAGTATCTGTAAATAGACCGGTCAGAATATGGGAACGTTCAATACCCGTTGCCGCCACAATTTTGTCCGGCATAAGAGATGCCATAATACCGCCCACATACAGGTCGTTGATATTGTTCACCAACAATTTGTAATGATTGATCGTCTTGACATCTACGTCAAAGTCAAATGTAAATAGCGTAGTAACATAAATCCTGTCCCACACTTCTTCATCCACATCAGAGTCAAATCCTTTGACGAAACGCACCTCATCCCCCAACATCTTATGATAGGTGCTGATTTTCATCAATCCCATCGGGGGGGATATTTATTTTTATAATTTGGTTCAACTAATAAAACTCTCATTTCTTTTTTCACGCTCAGTTCCGATTTTATAGCCTCACGCAGTTTTTCAGCAGTTTTAGGATCTTCAGCAAAGTAAGTATCAATCACCGTAATAATACGCTGATAAAGTTTTCTTTCATCCCGGCTATAGGAGGACGGCAGATCGTGCTTGGTTGCATAATCAGCATTGACAACCTTCTTGTTGAGCGATGTCATTTTCTTGGATGCTGTTTCGGTCTGCGCCAAAACTTTTTCTATCGTTTCCTTGCGATCCACATCAAATGTGCCGCGTTCCTGTGCTTTTCGTACGGTTTTCTCCTCAGCTTCACGCTTTTTCGCAATTTGTTTGAGTTGTTCTGCAATCTGCTCCCGTTTCTCATCAGATGTAATCGCACCGGAATCAATCTTATCTTCCAGCTCTTTCTGCGCCGTATTCAACTGATTCAGCCTTCTAAGGGCAGAAGTAGCTTCAGACATACCACGGCGGTACTTCTTGTTAATTTCTCCCGCCCATTTCCCCAAAGCCTGTCGTAGTTCGCCGTAAATAGCGTTGGGTTCGAAGTCATCTCTTTGTGAGTTAGGGATTAAATCCGTATGCAATGCATGGATTTCACCTGCAAACATACGGTTTGCGTTGTGACCTTCAGAGGGAAAATACTTGACAAATGTTGTATTGTTGCCAACCAGGATATTGCCTTTACGGAAACGAATGCCCTGTACCGATTCATCAGAGATGATACCAGAAAAATCTGTCAATGCGAGCCAACCAATATATAAGGGCTTTCCATCAGATGCTTCGGCATACACAAATTCCACATCTCGCACATAATCTTTATTCTTTGTTTTTGCCTGTTTGCCAGTAGATAAAGAGCGAGAGTAGGGGTTTATAAATCGGCAGGTTTCTGGAACCACGCAGAATTTTGTAACAAGTGATCGGGCAACCATGATCCTCAAAGTAATCCCGGATCTTCTGCGCCTGCGAGAACTGCTGGCTATTAAAATCAACAGGGGCAGTTTCAGAAAGATAACGCCAAACATCATTTTCTTCAAGCAGGCCAGAATCCTCAGGAACACCGATCATACGGACTTCAAAATAATGTTCGTTTCTATCTTCCGGCTGGGGATCTTCAAAACTGCTGATTGCCTTGAATGTCTCCATCACGTCAGTGGTTTCGGTATTCGTTTTCTGGAGAAGCTGCTGCATTTTGACACAGTCACAGGTCATGACCGTCTTTACCGGCTCACCGTGGGCAGAGGTAGAATTGCACTTCCTCTGCATAAGCCAATCCTGCTAAACGGCCAATACCACGGAATCCTCGCTCATCAACACCATTTTTGTCCGAGTGACCGATATTCAGCAAGGTTTCTCTGGCCTTTTCAACAGAAATACCGCAGCCATTATCACGGATCGTAATTTTTCTTTTCGCACCATCGATTTGAATGTGAATGTTGGCTTCAGATGCGGTTAACAAACCATTCGCAATCGCCTTATCGATGGAGTCCGTACTGTTCTGAATATATTCCCGATAAACGTGCATCGGGTTGGAATACATACCTTTTGTCAGTATTTCCAGAAGAAACTTACCGGCTACAGGTTCACCCATTATTTACTACCTCCCTGATTGTAAGACGGGAACGGGAACTGAATCTTCAATAACGTTTTGAAAACGGGATGATGAAGAATCAAGTCACCCTTCTTCAGTCGGGTCATCATATTTGCGTATACCGTAGGAACAAATTTATAGTCCGGGCGAGACACTTCAATTGCATTCGTGCGACCATATACATTCGTGCCGCAGTTACCCTTAATACGTTCATGGATGGCGCTTCTAAACTGTTCGGCAGAGAACAGCACGACGCCCTCAGAACGGCCACGCTCAGTAATATCGAGCAAATTAGCCAGCAGCGGAGAATTCTTGCTGGATGTGGACGGAGCATACTTGTTCAACTCATCCACGAAAATGATAATACGCTTCGGCACAGGCTTTGTGCTTGTACGCTCATCGGGATCGAAGTCGCCATGCTTCAAAGAGTAAACAGAACGGATAATGTCACCGAACACCAAACACTGAAGCTGCTCCGTTATGCTTCGGCAATATCAACAACCATCATCTCACCGCCGTTGATATTCAGAACCTCATCAGACAAATGCACCTGGTGCAAATCAGTTGCCATGGATCTGGAGTTCACGAAGACATCATCATTGATAGAATTGTTGATCAGTCGTCTGAAGCGCTGCCAAGACTGGATTAAAATACTGGAAGCATTATTCTTGCCGCTACCCTTGGTACAGAAGTCTTTCAGTTTATCCTTAAACTCATCCCAGCTGGAAACATCTCTAAATTCCTGACCATAGTCGATATAGTTCAAGATGGATTCGATGGTGTAATTGGGATCATCCACATTAGCAAAAAGCATATCGACCTTGCTAATATCGTGTTCAAATGTGTAAATAAAATTGGATGCTCGCTTTTCACTGTACTGCTCTGCCAAATCCTCCGTAGGTAAGGCAGTATTGGCATACAGCTTATCTTTCTGCTTGCGGAACGGATACAGATACTTTACATTTTCAAAAGGCTCACAGGGAACACCCAGGGTATCCCATTCTTCACGCTGTGCAGGAGTAATCTTCTCATTAGGCTGATGGACATGAAGCAAGTCATCGCCTTTCACATTCATAACGATGATTGCAACATCATCCTTATATTTGTGTTGAATGGCTTTCAGTAGAAACATGACATAGCTGGTTTTGGTTGCCAAACCGGAAATGCCAGAGATGTTCATATGCGCACCTTCGGGACCAATCAGGAAATCACCATTATACTTGATGGGAACAGCGACATTGTTGCTCGCCTTCATTAAACCGGCAGGAATCGCCGTTTTCTCATCAATATTGTCCAATCCCAGAGCAATTTCAATGTCATTGCTATCTGCCGTATATACAGGAGATCCTTCAAATACGGGCATGAAATTCTCTTTCGTATTATGAATAACAGAAACCTTCGCATAGGACAGGGAAAGGCGTCTCGTCATAGGCGTTGTGTCCACATTGCCAAAATCGGAAGAAACATAATTACTGAGATGACCAGTTCCATCGGTAATATGCAGAATATCCTGCACTACACCGTAGGTTACGGAATCGTCAGTTTTATTCTCTACCCGGACAATATCGAAGGGACTTAGAATCGCATCGTCTGAAAGCCAGAACTGAAAGTCATCACAGGATGAAGGATATTTTTCTGTTGCAGACACTCGGCCAATTAATTTTCTATCACTCATATCTCTATCTCCCCTATCATCGGAAATTGCGTTTGAAGTTGCTGATAAATACCAGATCACTCTCAAACGAAGATTTTATCAGTGTTTCGGTTAAATATACTGGGTACAGGTGGCTTGCCCAGCGTTCATCACGACCATAGCAGGTGGGAGAACCCTCATTGAGCAACCAAAGAGAAATATTATCAACCACGGACGAATCCAGTCCATCACGTTCCAAATCTTCCTCGACGGCCATTTTTTCTACCTTGATAATTCCCTCAAGTGGTCCCGCCACTCTGTTTTTGGGTCTGATTCTTAAGTACCAACAGCCAAACTTACGATGTTTGCTATTTTCTTTCAAAAATACTGGCGTTCTCTGTCCATATTCCAGTTTTAACAGCTCAGCACCGATTTGAGTTCCGCCACGCTTGCTTTTACTTGAAGTCGGAAGCATCGGGTCAAAGCTCTTGGATACGCCCACGATATTGTAAAACATATCTGCAAACTCTGGCTTTCCGGTATCCTGACGGATAAACTGCAAAGGGCCATCCACAATCAGCATATGATTGGGTTCCAGCGTTCCAGAGTTCACCATCTGCCCCAAAATATCGATTTCCATGTCGTGCATCATGGAATTTGCTTTGGCGATGGCTGCATTCACAGGAACATTGTCTTTCGCCGGATCAAAGTGGTATTTCACAATATCCAGATGTAAATCTTTAGCCATTTGCGTTTTTAGGATTCTCTGGCGGATTTCCTGAAAATCAACCTCATTCATTTTATCGCTGAGCAGAAGTAGATTCTTTCGCTGAACAGAATTATGGGTATGGAGCTTTCTTTGACGATCACGCTCAGTGCAGCCTGCTCTGACTTGTGCTACTACAACCGGGAATATTTTCTTCCCTCCAGAACCATATCACCGATTTTATATGTGCGGCGAGAACCTTCCATGAAATGGCTAAAGCCAGAATAGGTTCGATCTTCATTTGCCAAATCAAGGATGCGGATCTTCTTCGATTCATCCGTTTCAAATGGTTTTCCCATGTCCTTGATCTCATCGTGTTCGTCCTGGTATGGCTCTTGGTAATAATGATCCAAGTCCAGGCTCTCATTCTGATATAGTAAAATTTTTCGCTTATCAAATATCTCACTTAAAGTCGGCATACCCTTGCCTCCATTTCCGTTGTTTTTGCCGATGGAATCATCCGGGGGATGTGGGGATCACCAATGATACAGCGGTACTCTACGGCACATAAAGACGCCGCCCAGCGCATGTCAGGATAAAACATTACCCTCCTAAGCGGCTGTTTTAACGTCCAATTCTGCGATGGCTCAGCCGGTTCGAGGTAAAATACCATGTCAAATGGTGCGACGGACGGATGATTTCGGGAGAATTGTAGGGGTTCGTGCGCCCTTTTTTGTCGAAATACCGAATTTGCGCAACTATAAAGCCTAAAACGGCTTATATATGCACTTTTCTGGTTTCTTTGCACAAATCATCAGTTATTCAAAATCCCGGTTTGATTCAAAAAGATTCAAATTTTTAATACATTGTGTTCAACAGGTGCAAAATCTGGTGCAAAAATCAATGCTCTGATTTCTGCTTGATATACTTGCCGCTTTTGATTCTTGCATCGGCAGGCTTTGGTTCATCGTCCGGAATTGCCCACGAATGTCCAATCCGTACAGCTCCGGACACACGGCCTTCCCGACATAAAATCTGAATGCGCCGGGGTGAGATGCCCCAGCGGTCTGCGGTTTGTGCGATAGATAAATACGTCATCAGGATACCTCCCGCTTCGACCATGCCCTGCTTTTTGCAGGACATATTAACTTACTATAATTATAATCGCAAAAGCGAATAAAATCAATCACTTATTTCCAGCATTTTTACAATTTTTATATTGATTACATAGCACCACGGAAGATTTCCAGATCATCCGTGGTGCTTTTCATTTTAAGGATAAAGGAGGAAAAATCATGCCACGAATGAGTAAAAACGAAAAGAGGAATGGGCCTTCTTTTTGAACGAACACAATCGCATAACCTATAATTCCCTGTGCCGCAAAAATGTGTTCACAGATGCAAGCAGAGCTTCCGGCTATTATTCTGGAATGTCCACGCTATCATTCCAAACGCTCTGTAACGAACCTTCCCCGTGAACCGAGCTCAGCTCCGGCCACATTTTCGGATGGAGGTGAAGAATGATCTATTTCACAAAAGATACTGCTTTGCCGCCATTTGTACCGTTGCCACGATTTATCATTCAGGGAGAGTATACTGTCAATGCTAAACTGTTGTACGGTCTGTCTTGAATCGCACATTGCTTTCACGCAAATCTGGATGGTATGCAGAAAATGGAGCTGTCTATGTGATTTATACCATTAAGCAGATGTCCAACGATTTGAATCGCAGTGAACGAACCGTAAAAACAGCGTTGAATGAATTGGAGAATGCAGGACTTATACAGAGAGTGCGGCAGGGATGGAATCGGGCAAATCGTATTTTTCTAAAGCTACCGGATATGGTGCAGCTTTCTTCCCCTCCAGAGGGCGATAATTGCACCTTGGATGGGCAAGATTCTGCACATTGCAGTGGGCAAATATTGCCTACAAGTAATAACAATCAAGAAAATAATAGAATTAGTAAAACTGATAGTAGTGAGGAGGCGCACCGCTTTGGTGAATTTCAAAATGTCCTTCTTACAGATTCTCAGTATGCAGATTTGCAAAATTTGTACCCTGGAACAGGTCTTGCCTATATCGAGCGTTTATCG
>VOFI01002132.1_pt1 | contig 12433 bp, 21 predicted proteins | sample 5384131 | NCBI WGS metagenome assembly VOFI01 (sample SAMN12384728, study PRJNA508395) | human gut metagenome | isolation source: healthy gut H | host: Homo sapiens
ACTGCTTTCCTGCTTTGCCCGGTATGCGTCCTTATCCTTTGCCCTGCGGTATGCTTCATAGACATGGGTTTTGTCTTTTGGTAGGTAGTAACGTGCTTCATCAGCACCGCCATATCTGCAAGACGCTTTTCCACGCTCTTTAATGCGTCTGCTGTCTTTTCATTTTCCGCTAAATTTGCGTTCTGCTCAATCCGTTCTGTCTAAATTCTGCGTACTGCCAGTTTCAATTCTGGATTTTTCTGTTCATAGCCCCGGCTCTCTTGTGCCTTTGATACTGTTTTCAATGTCAATAAGCAGCGATACGCCGCGCTGCTCTTTGGGAGCTTTCGCTGCCTTTGTGCGTTTGCCCTCTATCCGTTCTCTTATGGCTTCCTCTGTATAATAAGCGTTCCTGTCCGGGAGCGCGGCAGGAGATATATTTTCCCGGCTTTATCTCATAACCCGCTGCGATACTCTATTGACAACCACTATAAATTATAGTAGTATTTCTTTGTGGTAGGGGTATAATTTATACTACTATAATTTATATTTAATTGAAAGGAGCTTTTACTACAATGAATGAACGTAACAGCAAAATGGAACTTTTAGGAAGTGCGCCTATCCCCAAAGCGTTAATGGCATTAGGTGTCCCGATTATGATTGGTATGCTGATAAATGCGCTCTACAATTTGGTGGACGCTTATTTTGTCGGTGGATTAGGAGAAAGTCCTATGGGGGCAATATCTATTGTTTTTCCATTAGGGCAGGTTGTAGTCGGACTTGGCTTAATGTTTGGGAATGGAGCAGCGTCCTATCTTTCAAGGCTATTAGGAAAAGGCGATAAGGATACTGCTAATAAAGTTGCAAGTACAGCCCTATATGGAAGCGTTTTTGTCGGAGCTATTTTAATTGTTCTTGCAATTATCTTTTTTTGAAGCCGATTTTATCACTTTTAGGGGCAACGGATACTATTATGCCTTATGCTTTGACGTATGCAAGAATTTATGTGATTTCCTGTATTTTCAATGTATTCAACGTCACTATGAACAATATTGTTGCAAGTGAGGGTGCGGCAAAAACAACTATGTGTGCTTTGCTCTTAGGTGCAGTAATCAATATTGTTTTAGACCCTATTTTCATTTATACGCTTAATATGGGTGTAGCGGGTGCAGCTTATTGCAACAGCGATTTCACAAATAGTTTCGACCATTGTTTACTTATCTTATGTTCTTAGAAAAAGAAGTGCTTTTTCATTCAGCCTTAAAGAATTTACACCCAAAAAAAAGAAATTGTGGCAGAAATATTAAAAATTGGTGTTCCTACATTAACTTTTCAGCTTCTTACCAGTTTGTCTATTGCATTGATTAACAGAGCTGCAAATGGATATGGCGACGCAGTAATCGCCGGAATGGGAGCAGTAACAAGAGTTACTTCTATGGGAACTTTAGTAGTATTTGGATTTTTGAAGGTTTTCAACCGATTGCAGGATTTAGCTATGGGGCAAAGAATTTTGAACGCTTACGTCAATCAATAAAAGTTTCTATTTTGTGGTCTAGCATTTTTTGTGTAATCGCAGGATTACTTATGGCACTATTCTCTACTCAAATTATTTCACAATTTGCTAATGGAAATGAAGCCATGATTGCTGTTGGACAAAAAATCACTTATGGCAAATGGCTTCTCATTCTTCCTTTTTGGTTTTTATACAGTATATTCTTCATTGTTCCTTGCACTTGGAAAAGGTACTGCCGGTTTTATTCTTGGAGCTTGCCGACAAGGTATTTGCTTTGTTCCTGTTATTCTGCTTCTTCCGGCACTTTGGGGAATGAATGGAATATTATATGCTCAACCGATTGCAGATGTAATTTCTGCTATTGTCACAGCTTTTATGGCATTACATCTCCATAAAGAATTAACAGAAGCAGAAGTTAGAATTTGTTCCAACAAATAAAGCACAATTAAAGTTTCATATTTTTATATTATTGCCAGCGGCAGAAAAAAGAGAAAAAAACGCTGCTGGACAGAAGATTTTCTGCGCTCAAAATCTTAACAGATAGAAAGGGCATGGCGGTGTTATGGAGGTAATCGCTATGCTCTTTTTTATTGAATATCTTCAAAATATATCTGCGTTATTAAAAAAAGCCATTATCCACCGACGGATATTTTGACTATATAGATGAACTGTCAAATCAATTAAATACTGCTGTTATTTCCTATGCGTCTGTCTGCGTCTTGCGGGCAGGCGCATTTTTCTTTTCCCCAAAAATTTTTTCATAAAATTTTCAAACTGATTGGCATAGTTTTGTCGAGTGGAACTGGGGGGTTACGAAAGGGGGAAGTTATCACCCACTTTTGCCAACGCGAAAGGAGGTGAAACCATGAATGAGCCTATTCGTACCCAGTGGCAAATCCGTTGTGCTTTTAACGGTTATTGCAAGCGAGCTTTACAGAATGAAATGCTTGCACCAAAAGGGATATAAAGCGTCGGCGCGACGCGAAGTTACTTTTTTTCTGACTTAACTTCACAGGAAGAAAAGCAGCTTTTTGTTTGCGACCAGTATTTCGCAGATGATGAAGCTGAAAAATCCTTTGTTATAGCAGGAAAAGAAATTACTGCAAAGTCGCTTGCCGAAGCTCTACACTCCCTGCCAGAAGAAAAGCGCGAAGCCGTCCTACTGTATTATTTCTTTGATATGAGTGATGTGGAAATTGCAAAGCTCCACAACATTCCGAGAAGTACCGTACAGTACAGGCGGACAAGCTCTTTTGAACTGTTAAAACGCTATTTGGAGGAACGCGCCTATGACGAAAATGATTGGTAACACCGAACAAGATGAACGCGGCTTTGTTACCTTATCCGGTAATCATAGTCGCAATTAAGGGCGACCCGGAAGCTATGAACATTGTTATACAACATTATGACAGTGAAATAGCTTATCTCTCTATGCGAACTCTCCGCGACGAGCGCGGCAATACTTATTATGGCATAGATGAGGATATACGCGACCGTTTGCGTTCGCACCTTATACGGGCAGTCCTTTCATTCAAAGTTTAAGATAGTTACGAGCGGCGTCCCCTTTCCGTCGCTTACTTACTTGAACTTTTTTGTTCCTTGACAAAGAAAGCGGCGCAATAGAACGGCGGCGCAGCATAAGACAAATCAGATACATTCGATATATGGGGAGCCGTTGGGCTGATACGCCATGACCGAAAGGAGGGAAAAAACGAGCGAGAACTATCAGTGTTCCAAAGCAGACTTAGCAACTCTGCCGCCACAATCCATATATCGGTATAATGATACTCCTTTACCGCCGTAGTCCGAGCGTTAGAAGCGTCGCAGGCAACGGGTAGAGCTGCATGAGAACCATGCGGAAGTGAAATTCTTGTGAGGTTTGCTAAAACCGTCTGAACTGTCTATTTTTACCTTGTAATAGTGTACTTGCTGTCTTTCATAAGATGTACGGAATACCAAAGGGGGTATATTTTATGGAAGATAAAGTTTCTTATATGATTGATAAAGATGAAATCAATCAACAGAAAATGCAATTAGTTGTGATAAATCGTCGCCCACAATATTTACAGAAACCGCAGGAAGTTGCCAAACGAGAAATCGCAAGGCGGCTTTTTTCAGATTTTTCGGAAATATGAATGATGTAATTGAAGGACTGTCTGTTCAATGCTATAATATAAGTGTGGGCGGCTTTTATGTCATAACGTCCTGTTCGGAGGTAACGAACATGATGTATGACGCATTATATGGACGCCAGTCAATCGAAAAAAAAAGACAGTATATCCGTTGAAAGCCAGCTTGAATATTGCAGGTATGAAACTCATGGCGACCCTTATATCGAATATGCCGATAGAGGGTTTAGTGGGAAAAATACGAACCGACCGGATTTTGAAAAAAATGATGAATGATATTCGGGCGGGGAAAATTAAGCGCGTAATTGTTTACAAGTTAGACCGTATTAGCCGTTCAATCTTGGATTTTGCTAATATGATGGAAGTGTTTCAAGAATATCATGTAGAATTTGTTTCTTCAACAGAAAAGTTTGATACTTCCACACCTATCGGCAGAGCCATGTTGAATATTTGTATTGTCTTTGCTCAACTGGAACGAGAAACAATACAAAAACGTGTCACTGACGCTTATTATGCAAGAAATAAGAGGGGCTTTTACATGGGGGGACGTATTCCTTATGGGTATCGCTTAAAGGAAACTATTATTGATAATATCCGCACTTCCATGTATGAAGAAGTCCCGGAAGAAAGCGAGCAGCTAAAACTTATTTATTCGTTGTATGCTGACCCGGCTAATTCTCTTGGCGACATTATACGGTATCTCAATAAGCATGGTATTAAGCAATTACGCGGAGGAAATTGGACTTCTGCAAGATTAAGTGAAATGCTGAGAAATCCTGTATATGTGGAAGCTGATATTGACGTGTATAACTTCTTCAAAAGTCAAGGAGCAGATGTTTATAATCCGGCAAGCGATTTTACAGGTTATAATGCCTGTTACCTATATAAAGGAACGGTATCAACAACAAGAAAACAGTGTGACCTTACGGACAAGGAAATAGTATTAGCACCACATAAAGGCTTTATTTCTTCTGCCACATGGTTAGCTTGCAGGATACGCTGTCTAAATAATCGCCAGTCAACACAAACTTGTAAACCGAAGAACTCATGGCTTACAGGAAAAGTAAAATGTGGAAACTGCGGTTATGCTTTGGTAATTCGGAAAGCAAAAACAAAATGGGGACGATATTTCGTTTGCAGTCAATCGGGACATAACGGTAACTGTAAAGGAACGGGAAGCACTGTTTATGCAGACGTTTTAGAGGAATATATGTTAAAAGCCATTCGTGAAAAGCTGTCTGAATTTAAGAAGCTATCAGATGAAGAAGAAAACAAATCTGTACCTAAAGTATCAAAAAACAAAATCCGTTTGACACAAATAGACGAGGAAATTAACGACCTGCTTTCCAAAATTCTTTGTATTAGGTATATATTTTGAAAAGTTATTTATACTGGACAATATCAAAAGGCAGAACTGTTAGAATGAGGTGAGCAGATGGATACAGCACAGAGAATAAGGTTAATTCGGATGATTGAAAAAATAGAGAAGAACCCAGAATTCAGTAGTAAAAATCGGTGTGAGAAATACATCTGAATTTACATCAAGAAAACAAGCAAAAAAATGAATGACTCAAATTATAACAGGAGTCAGAAGGAGTAGAATATGTTATCGTTACTATTTGTTATATGCATGATCTGGTTTATTGGAAAATTTTTTATATTTGGTGTAAAAGCATCCTGGGGAATTCTAAAGCTGCTCTGTACAGTTGTATTTTTCCCGGTGATTTTGATAGGAATGGTTGTTGGCGGACTGATTTATATTGCATTTCCATTGTTGATCATCGGCGGAATCATTGCACTTATATCATCTAACTCATAAAAATACGAGGAGGGAAGAAATTATGGGATATGATATAGAAAAAGAGAAACGAGAAGCGATTGAAGCAGGACAACGTGCGTTAAGTAGTCTTCGGACAGCAGAAGAAAACCTGAACAGTGCAAAAAATTGGGGACTGGTGGATATGTTTGGCGGGGGATTCTTTTCTACGATGTTGAAACACTCCAAGATGGATCAGGCCAGACAAAATATGGAACAGGCGAAATATGATCTTCGTAATTTCAGCAGAGAATTAAATGATGTGAACATGGCTTGTAATCTGAATATCAATACTGGAGATTTCTTATCCTTTTGCAGATTATTTTTTGATGGATTTGTTTGCCAGAGAAATTTCGTCCAGTTTTTTGCTAATCACGGCAAAATCCCTGATTTCATCATCACTGATCTTACCGTCACGGGCAATCTGAATCAAGCGGGTGGTAAGGGGATTAATTTCATTTAGACTGGCAATGGTTTCCAGAATGATATTTGATAAGTTAGTTACTTCTACTTCTGGAACATAACGATGTCCGATTTCACACCTATGAGAACAATAATAATTGCAGAGATCCGGGCTCTTATAAGCATCAGCCATCTGGATGATATCGTAAGGTGTGGGTTCCTGCATTTCATATTCAAACTTTTTTTTTCGATTTTAGAATCAGAAACAGCAGTCATTTTTTCACTGGCTTCTGATGGTGCATGATATATCCTGTCCACTTTGCCGTGAAAAAAATATGGAAACACAAATGGTAAAAATCAGGAACTTGAAAGTGAACCGCTGGTAAAGGAGTTTTTGGAAGGAATGCCTGTATCAGAACAGAAAGTGGAGCGTATTATCTGGCTGGTCACACATCATCATACATACACCAATATAGATGGGATTGATTATCAGATTTTAATAGAGGCAGATTTTCTTGTAAATGCAAGTGAGAGTAATTTTTCAAAAGTGTCGATTGAAAATGCGAAATCCCGTATTTTTAAGACGGCGCGGGATGCAGATTGTTGGAATCAATATTTTTAAGAGAAGAATAATAAAAAAGCATTATATTGGAGAATAATTTATGGCACAATCAAAACAGGATGAACTATACAAAGCACTGCAACAGAAAGGCTATCCGGACAGCCTTTGCAGGGAAATTGCTTATAAACAGATGAACACAGATTATACAGCAACAAGAATGCTCGGTTATCTGTACCGCATATCAGATCCGCGACCGGAAGATGTGGTGGATGAGATGCTGGCAATTCTAAGCGATCGGAATGCAATTATCCAGAAAAAAAGAATTGGAACATGCGCAGGCAACGATCAATAAGGTGTATCGCGAAGGTCTGTAAAAGGTGATCAGATTAAATATACGGATGAAAACAGGGGGAAAAGAAATGCTGAACGTAATAGAAATCAAAGACTTTAATGCGCCGGAATTGGATATTTATGCCAGGTGCACAGAAGCACGGCTTCTGAATAAAGATCACCCAGAAGAGGGAATGTTCATTGCGGAAAGTCCGAAGGTGATCGGCAGAGCGTTAGATGCAGGTTATGAGCCATTGTCTGTTCTTGTTGAAAAGAAGCAGATGGAAGAGAATGAAGAAACAAGTCAGATTATGAACAGATTTGATGATACGAAAGTATCGATTTTTACAGCGGATTTTGAGGTGCTGACTAAATTGACAGGCTTCAAACTGACCAGAGGAATGCTTTGCGCAATGAGACGGAAACCGCTTCGAAAATTTCAGGATCTGTGTGATGGGATAAATAGAATCGCGATTCTTGAAAATGTGCAGAATCCGACAAATGTAGGAGCAATTTTCCGGTCTGCAGCGGCTCTTAATATGGAGGCGGTACTTTGAGTCCGGGATGCAGTGATCCGCTTTACAGACGGGCTTCCAGGGTGAGTATGGGAACCGTCTTTCAGATTCCGTGGACATTTATCCGGGATAGCAATGAAATGCGGTGCAAGCGGGAAGTAATCTGGCCAAAACAGGCGATTGCAGAATTGAAAAAAAAAAGCTTGGCTGACTGATGATTCGGTCAGCAAGACGGAACTGATGAAGGAAGAAAAAGTTGGCAGTTATTCTTGGAAATGAAGGTGAAGGACTGGAAAACGAGACAATAGCGATGTGATTACGGTCGATGACACATGGCGTTGATTCGCTGAACTGATGAAGGCGGCTTTGGGAAAATAATTCTGTAATGGTAACCGTATTGTATCAGATGACATGAAGGAGTAGTTGAGGCTAACGAAATGAAAGTATGAAAGATTATAGAATAACAGATATTAGGTATTAGGCAATATAATCAATAAGCTATAGAACTAATACTATACCGCTGAAGATAATTATTTTTGCCAATGAATTTTTTCGAGCATATATGGAAGGAAAATATAATGCGAATAAATATTTTTGAAGGTGTACAGATTCCGTTTGTTGGAACAACGCTAGGTGCAGCATGCGTGTTTTTTATGAGAAAAACACTTAGCAAGTTACTGCAACGTGCACTTGCAGGGTTTGCAAAGCAGGTATAATGGTTTGCGGCTTCAATCTGGAGTCTTCTGATTCCGGCAATTAAACAATCTGAAAATATGGGAACTTTATCGTTTGTTCCTGCAGTTGCTGGGTTCTGGATTGGTATATTGTTTTTACTCGCACTTGATCATTTGATTCCGCATCTTCATGTTGGAAGTGATCAGGCAGAGGGACCGAAAAGCAAACTTGGCCGTACTACGATGATGGTGTTGGCAGTTACATTACATAACATCCCTGAAGGTATGGCAGTTGGTGTAATGTATGCAGGATTTCTTGCTGAAAATGCACAGATTACAGCAACAAGTGCACTTGCTTTATCACTTGGAATTGCTATCCAGAATTTTCCAGAAGGAGCGATTATATCCATGCCGCTTAGGGCAGAGGGTGAAAGTAAGAGAAAGGCATTTTTAGGTGGTGTACTTTCAGGGGTCGTTGAACCGATTGGAGCAGTAATGACGATTCTTGTCGCACAGCTGGTAATCCCGGCATTACCATATTTACTCAGCTTTGCAAAGAGGAGCTATGTTATATGTCGTGGTTGAAGAACTAATTCCGGAAATGTCTCAGGGACAGAACTCGAATATCGGTACGCTTTTTCTTTGCACTTGGATTTAGTTTGATGATGATCTTGGATGTGGCACTGGGGTAAGAGGAGAGGAATGATTCTTATGAGAATATTGATTTATGGTGCTGGTGTGATCGGCTCCTTGTATGCAGCTTTATTTGCAGAAGCCGGTTATGATACAAGTATTTATGCCAGAGGAAAAAAGATTTGAGGCTTTAAGAAATAATGGATTGCTATATAAGAAAAATCAGGAAGTAATAAAGGCAGAAATTAGGATTCTTGGAGAACTACCAAACGATGATATTTATGATTTTGTCTTGCTTACTGTCCGGGGAAAACCAGCTGTATGAAGCACTTACTGAATTGAAAAATAATAAAAGTAATACGATTGTTACAATGATAAATTCACTGGACAGTTACAATAAATGGGAAGACATTGTCGGAAAAGGAAGAATATTACCGGCTTTTCCAGGAGCAGGCGGAAGTATAAATGATGATGGTATCCTTGATGCAAAGACTTACTCCAAGGTTGATTCAGCCGACAACATTTGCAGAAATATCAGGAAATAAATCCGAAAGAACTAAGCAGTTTTCAGAGATATTGAGGCATGCTCATATACCATACCAGAAAGTAACGGATATGCATCTATGGCAGCTTTGTCATCTTGCTATGGTGGTACCGATTGCGGATGCGTATTATGAATCAGACGATCCGGAGAAAGTGGGAAAAGAATGGAAAATTATGAGGAAAACAGCAGAAAAGCTGAAAAGAAATTTTAATTTTTTGCGAAAACAAAAGGGTAAACTGTCACCATGGAAAATGAAAATTTTTTGCTTTTTACCATTGTCATTTCTGACGATTATGCTGGCAGTTACATTTGGAAGTAGTTTTGGAGATAAATTTATGTATCAACATGCTATGAAGGCACCAGATGAAATGAGGGAATTGCATAAGCAGTTTTATGCTTATATGAAAAAAATGAAGAAATGCGGATGCAAGGCGAAAAAGGTACAGTGATTGGAGAAAAGCATGAAAAATGAGGCATATAAAAAATTGTCAATTGATGAATTTACAAAAGCAGCAGGAAGATATGAAAGTAACCATGCGGGTATTTACGAAATGTGCAAGAAAGATTATCCGGATATTCTGGAAGAATTAGAAAAGGAGCCATTTAGAGATTTATTAGATGCAGGCTGTGGGCCTGCTCCGATGATTTCTTTATTAGCAGAAAAATATCCAGACCGACATTATACAGGACTGGATCTGACTCCTGCCATGATTGAACAGGCAAAAAAAAAAATATTTCAAATGCAACATTTGTTGTAGGAGACTGTGAGAACTTTCCTTTTTTGAAAAGGATTCATTTGATGCAATTATTTGTTCTATGAGCTTCCATCATTATCCGGATCCACAGGCATTTTTTGACAGTGTGAAAAGATGTCTTCGCCCAAATGGAAGATTGATACTGAGGGATGTGACCAGTGACAATAAAGGATTGGTATGGTTGATGAATACACTGGAAATGCCGCTGGCAAATATATGCGGACACGGAGATGTCCGGGTTCCAACAAGAGATATGGTCATAAAATGTTGCAAAAAAAAAAGCAGGATTAAAAGTAGAAAAATTTGAAATTCGTAAAGGTATGCGAATGCATTGTGTTGTGAGAAAACCTATGGGAAAGGCGATAGGAAATGAAAGATAAGTATCTTAGGGAAACACGAATGGTTGATTTTTCTAATCCGGCAATTCAAAAACTTATTCAAAATATGAAGTGGAAAGAAATGGGTGAATTTGAAAGGATTAAGGCAATCTACAACTATGTAAGAGATGATATTTTATTTGGATATAATATTGATGACGGAATTCCTGCTTCAAAAGTATTTGCAGATGGTTATGGACAATGTAATACAAAAGGAACTTTATTTATGGCACTTTTGCGTGCCTGCAATATTCCATGCAGAGTACATGGTTTTACGATTGATAAAAGATTACAGAAAGGGGCTATGACCGGGTTTGTTTACCGTAATGCTCCAAAAAAAGTATTTTCCATAGCTGGGTAGAAATTAATTTTCGAAAATCAGTGGTACGAACTGGAAGCTTTCATTTTGGATAAAACCTACATAAAGAAGTTACAGGAACAAAATTCGGAATGTACAGGTGCATTTTGCGGTTATGGAGTAGCAGTCAAGGATTTCAGAAATCTCATTATTGAGTTTGATAGGAACAATACTTATATTCAGAGCGAGGGAATCAATCAGGATTTTGGTGTTTATGATTGTCCAGATGAACTGTTGAAGGAACATCATCAAGAAATTTCAGCCTTTTAAAGCATTTGCTTATAGACATATTGCAAGACACCTAATGAATCGTAATGTCAGGAAAAGGGACCACCGGATACACACCGGAATTCGTTAAGAAAAACGAGGAGATCATGACAAACAGCCTTCTTTATGATCTGGTCAATCAGATGTATCTGAATACAGACAGACAGGATGAAGCGCCGAAGGATAAAATTTTTGAGGCAGAATGCCAGGTTGTACGCAATCTTGCGAAAAAAGGCAATTGCGTGATAGTAGGCCGTTGTGCAGATTACGTTCTCAGAAATTCCGGAAACTGTCTGAAAGTATTTTTTCAGCGCCTCTTATGAGCAGAATTAGAAGAGTGGCACAGAGACAGAATATCTCCGAGGGAGAAGCTAAAGCTACGGTTCAGAAAAATGAAAAACTGCGTGCAGATAACTATCGCTATTACACCCGACGTATGTGGGGCGGCCAGGAAACTTTGATCTCAGCCTGAATACAGATTTTGGAGAAGAATTTATTGAGAACTGCATCCGCTGTGCTATGAAACTGTAAAAATATATAAAGCTTTATAATATTTGTTGTAAATGATATAGCCCCTTAAGGAACAGTCAATCTAAACCCTCAAAAAAGACATCCCCTCAAAAACTTTGATTACCCCCAAATTGGAAGGAAAGATAATATACATAATCATTTTCCACACCAACGATTCCTTTTTCCATTTCCGTGATAGGAATCCCTGACAGCCCGTCTTTTCCATAGATTAGAGCCATTAATCCCTGCTCAGAGTCTGAAGGGATAGCAGTCTTGCCTTCTATTGTCGAAGCTGAATGAATCTGAATCGGAATCTCCCCTTTTATCTGGCTTGCACTTCTGCCATAATATTCTCTGTTTTCTATATTTTCTAAAATAGGAAAATCCGTAGAATATTTTGCATAATCATCTGCTACAATTAATTTTACCTTAAAAGATTCAAAATCCGGCACAACAATTTCCCCGACAGCATGATGAAGTTTCGTTCCGTTATCTTCTCACAGGCTCTATCTTCATACATTTTCGTAAACAAGCGGTCAATCTCATTTTGTCGGTTCTCGGCTTTCTTCAAGGCACTTGCCTTTTTTCTTCTTTTCCCCGTATTCGCTCTGCATTCCCAGCCTTTTGTATCTTATTCAACACCTTTTCTTCGTCCTGCTGTACTGCCTTAGCCCAATACTGCAATCGTTCCAATACGGCTTGATACAACACATCATAACGGATATAGTGCATAGAACAATTACCTTTGCCAAACTGTCCGTAGTAACTGCAAGCATAATAACTGTATGGCGTTTTATTTGCCTTATTTGTCGCAAACCGCATAGACCAGCCACAATCCGCACACTTGACAAGCCCTGCAAATATCGGCGTTGCTTTTTTCCTTTGTCTGTCTACGCCTTGATTTTATCTGTTCCTGCACACGATAGAACACTTCTTTGTCAATAATCGGTTCGTGGGTATTTTCTACTCGAAACCATTCACTTTCGGGCTTACGCACTTTTTTTCTTGCTCTTGAATGAAACTGTTGATTGTCGATTATGAACGCTGTTTCCGATATAGACTTCACTTT
>VOFI01002450.1_pt1 | contig 12390 bp, 18 predicted proteins | sample 5384131 | NCBI WGS metagenome assembly VOFI01 (sample SAMN12384728, study PRJNA508395) | human gut metagenome | isolation source: healthy gut H | host: Homo sapiens
CAGCACCATCATGAACTTCACCGATCTTATGGTCTTACCGGTGTAGAACAGGATCCGTTCCGTGGTCGTAGTCTTACCGGCATCGATGTGAGCCATGATGCCGATGTTTCTAATTTTCTCTAAGGAAACTCTCTACCCACGAATTACTCCTCCTTAAGGAATCTTACCAACGATAGTGAGCAAACGCTCTGTTTGCTTCAGCCATTTTATGCGTATCTTCACGTTTCTTTACAGCAGCACCAGTGTTGTTGAAAGCGTCCATCAGTTCGCCAGGCTACGCGTTCATACATGGTCTTTTCACCGCGCAGGCGGGAATAGTTGACCAGCCACCGGATACCCAGCGTGGTTTTCCGGTCAGCTCTGACTTCCACAGGAACCTGGTAGTTGGCACCGCCGACCCGGCGAGCTTTAACTTCCAGGACGGGCATTACGTTCTTCATGGCAGCGTCGAACACTTCCATGGGATCCTTCCCGGTCTTGGAATGGATCAGATCGAATGCATCATATACGATACGCTCAGCAACACCTTTTTTGCCGTCGAGCATAATTTTGTTGATGAATCTGGTTAACAGTTTGGAACCATATACTGGATCCGGTAATACGTCTCTTTTGGTTACAGGACCTTTTCTCGGCATCTGTATTTCCTCCTTCGTTATTTTCTCATTCTACAGCTGGCAGGCTAATTATTTCTTAGCTGCTTTCGGGCGCTTAGCGCCGTATTTGGAACGGCCTTGGTTGCGGTCAGCAACACCGGCGGTATCCAATGCACCGCGAATGATGTGATAACGAACACCAGGAAGGTCCTTGACTCTTCCGCCTCTGATCAGGACAACACTGTGTTCCTGCAGGTTATGGCCAATACCAGGAATGTAAGCAGTTACTTCAATACCATTGGTCAGACGGACACGAGCAACCTTCCGCAGAGCAGAGTTAGGTTTTTCGGGTGGTGGTGTACACTCTCGTGCAGACACCGCGTTTTTAATTTTTCAATGCTGGCGCCGTGGATTTTTTAATACCTTTACGAACCAATTGGTTGATTGTAGGCATTCCGGCACCTCCTTTCTCGAGAATAAGATTTAATGATTATGAAGATCTTCCGCAAAGCGGAAGATTCTACCGGGTTTGGAGCACAGTAGCAACGGATGCTCCCACGTGGATGCCGCAGGCCCTGCCGAGTTCCTGCATGGTGGGGACCGTCTCACGACGATACCCTTGGCTTCGCACAGGTCCTTTACGGGACCCGTCACGTGTTCATCTGCATCAGGGCGATCAGGACTCCAGCAGCCTGATCCCGGGCGATGGCTTTCTGGGATTGCTTCACACCGACTACAACTGGAGAACCGTTTTTACGTCTGCGAGAAACATTTGACACCTCAAAAGACATACTACCCCTCTGTGATACTGTGGTATTGCTTAACATCCTTGACACCCAATGTCAAGGTTTTTCTCAATATTTTTTGCGCTTTAGCCCACATTTTATGCGCTTCTTTCTTTACACAGTTCCTAGTGTTTCTTTTTTCACTGTAAACAATGGCTGCTTTTCTCGTGTTTCGGGCATTGGTACTGTGCTAAAAGCACGGAATTTTTTTCATTTTTGTCTCCAATTGTTTCTCTTTTCCTGCATAGAATATCCATATTTCACAAAGATTTTACAAATTAAGCAAAAAAAATAAACAGGAGCTGTCAGAGAACAGTTCCTGTCTTTCTTTGGGATTCCTGCGATGGTCCAGCCGGGTATTTCGGCTGTTACCGCTGATAGCCCGGGGTGTTGTTGATCAGGGCGATGAACACCAGATCTTCCCTGCCTGTGTTCTTCAGCCCGTGGGTTCCGCCGTCGGCGCAGAACGTCACGTCACCGGCCTTCACCGTCAGCGTCTTGTCCTCGTCGGTGTATTCCCCTTCGCCCTTCAGCAGATAGTAGGTCTCGTTATTTCCCAGATGCTGATGGACGGGGACGGCACAGCCTGGATGCAGGGTGATCCGGGCAAACAGGTCATTGGTGCCGTTGAAGTATTTGGGATCCAGCAGGATTTCCTTTTCGATGGTACCGGTCTTCGGATTCTTCACCACCTGTTTTCTCTCGTCGTGAAAACTGCCATGGCAATCTCCTCCTCTCTATTCTCTATGGGTATTATAGCCATTTCCCCGTGCCTTTGCAAAAAGCAGCCCTATTTCCCGCCCTTTTTCGTTATGAGCTGGCGGCTGGTCTTATACACCTTGGCCAGGCCCGAAACCAGCAGGATTCCCATGGCAATGGCCATGGCATCCAGGGCTGCCGACACGAACGTATGCATCCCCATGCTGTAGGAATCCAGCATGGTATAGTTCATGGCCCGGTACAGGGGCAGCCCGGGGACCAGCGGAATGACCCCAGGGATGGAGAAGATGGGCACCGGCTGTTTGTACCAGCGGGCAAAGATTTCACTGCAGATGGAAGAGCCACCGTGCCTGCGAAGTTGCTGAGCATGGAACTGAGCCCAAATCCGCTCAGGAGGATGATATAGACCCCGAAGCCCACCATGCCCACGAATCCAGCCTTGTACAGGCAGCTTCTGGGACAGTTGAACAGTTTCCCGAACGCCACCGTGGCAAAAAAAAGGAAAACAGGGTTTTGATGAATAGGGTTGCAGCCAGCGGCATACATGCCTCCTACATATACAGAATGGCCAGGACGGTGGCGATGCCCACAGCGACCCCCACCACCAGGAAAATGGCTTCCCCCGGCCCGACAGGTACCACTGAGCAGGTCGCGGCCATAAAATCACGGATTCCATTGGTAAAAGCCATACCGGGCAGCCAGGGCATGGCACCTCCCGCAATGGCCAGCTCCATGACCATATCCGGGCAGATTTTCCGGAACAGGACCACAGTCAGGCAGATGATAGCCCCGGCCATGGTGGTGGCCCAGAAGTTGCTGGGACGGAAGGGAGACAGTGCCTTCACGAAAGCCATGGAAAACAGAGAACCCAGGAAGGCTGCCAGGAATTCCAGCAGGCCGCCTCCCAGCACCACAGCAAAGAAACCGCCGGCCAGCCCTGACCAGAAGATATCTTCCCGGGCCGGGCGGGGTTTGCGCATGGTTTTTTCCGCAAGCATGGCCATGGTATCCTGGAAACTCTTGTTCCAGTGGGGCATCTGGAAACTCATGGCGTTGACCTCGCTGATGAGGGTCAGGTCCGTCCCCCGTTCCGTCACCCGGTACATGAGGCTGGCCCCTTCCATGGTCTCCTCCCCGATCATGATCAGGGACGGGGTGCAGAAGGAGGCGATGGTGTGCATGCCCCCCTCATGGCAGATCCGCAGCATGGTATCCTCCACCCGATAGGTCTCTGCTCCACTGACCAGCAGGATCTTGCCTGCGGTCAAGGCAATTTTCAACACTTGTTCCTTGCTCATGGAAGCTAAGGTACTTCTTTGCATGGCAGACTCCTTTGCCCGGTCTTACTGGTGAAACAGCCGATCCACAGCCTCCCGGAACCGGTTGGCACCGCCCATGGACGGATGAGGCACCGCCGCACAGGGCACTCCATATTTCTCCAGCGTACCGGCACTTTTCCGCCCGATGGCGATGACTTTCATCCCCGGCAGCAGTTCCAGCAGATCCCGGGCGAACTGGATGCCCACATCCAGTTCCGGTCCTGTGGGCGTCCGGTTGGTCAAAATACCGGAAGGTTTATAGGGATGGAAGGGAAAAATGTTCCACAGCACGGTCTGGAAGGGTGCCAGGCCAGGCCCTGCTTGGCCAGTTCCCCCCACATGATGGTGGCCGTGGGTTCGTTGAACCCCTCCTCCCGCTGTTTGCGGTTGAGAAGCGGACTTTCCGGATTGCTGGTCCGCCGGTAGTCCCAGTTTTCCCCCAGCACCACCTCCGGACGTACCGTGGGGTGATGCCCCAGCAGGATCCGTTCGCTGGTCATGGCCATACCGGAAAAATGGCCGCCCTGGTAGCCCAGACCCTCGGCGATGAACAGGAACCGGGCATCCCGGCGCAGCTCCAGGTAGCGGCGAAAATTGGCCGACCGGATCACCGGTGCCTGGGGCCCGATATCACATTGGGGATCGTAGTCCCCCCATGGGTTGAAGCAGCCCTCCCCGTGGAAGTGCTGCAGTTTCTGCAAGAACTCTTCAATGGTCATTCCAAAGACTCCATCAGTTTTTCCCATTTCTCCATAAGCCCGTCCAGGATCTTTTCCTGTTCCGCGTACTCATTGGCCAGTCGGGTACTGGTCTCCAGATCCTGCTGGTTGGCCGGGTCGGCGATCTGGTTGCTGAGGACCTTCTGCAGGGGCTTCGTACTCCCGGATCTTCAGTTCTACCTGGGGCAGCAGTTTCTGGGCCTCTCCGGGGCTGTAGGGCTTCTTCTCCGTTTTCTTTTCCGCGGCCGGGGAGCAGCCGGTTTCCGGGATTCCGGAGCAGGCATATCTTTTTCCGCGGGTTTCGTTTCTTTGGCTTTTCCTCCGGTGCCGCGGCTGCCGTTCCCGTCAGCCGTTTCTGCCGTTCCTCCAGATAAAAGTCGTAGTTGCCCTTGTAATCGATCACATGGCCCTGTTCCACCGCCCAGATCCGTCCAGCCACCTCGTTCACCAGGTACCGGTCGTGGCTGACCAGCAGTACGGTACCGTCAAAAGGTCTCCAGGGCCGCTTCCACGGCCTCCTTGGCAGCGATATCCAGATGGTTGGTGGGTTCGTCCAGAAGCAGGCAGTTGGCCCCGTCCAGTACCAGTTTCAGCAGTACCAGCCGGGCTTTCTGGCCCCTGACAGGGTACCGATGACCTTGAACACATCTTCGCCGTGGAACATCATGCTCCCCAGAAGGCGGCGGGTCTGCTCATCCGTAAGCCCATACTCTGTCAGGAAGTTCTCCATAATGGTCTGCTTCTCGTCCAGCCGTTCATAGCTCTGGGAGAAGTACCCGATCTTCACCCGGTTTCCGATACGGGCATCTCCCTTCAGGGGTGGCAGTTCCTGAAGGATGGTCTTCAACAGAGTGGATTTGCCACAGCCGTTGGGACCGATGATGGCCACCTTCTCCCCCCCGGCGCAGGGTCAGATCCACATCCTGGAGCAGCGTCGTTCCGGGATATCCCACGTCCAGATGCTCCAGCATGATGACCTTTTTTCCGCACATTCGGCAGCATGGGGCAGCCGCAGTTCGAATTCTTCCTCCTGTACCGGAGCGTCGATCCGTTCCAGCCGTTCCAGTTGGGACTGGCGTCCCCGGGCCATCTTGCTCTTGATTCCCGCCTTGAACCGACGGATGTAGGCCTCCTGCCGGGCAATGTATTCCTGCTGGGCCTCGTAAGCCCGAGTCTGGGTCAGGACCTGCACTTCCTTCTGTTCCAGATACCGGGAATAATTTCCCTTGAAACGATGGATGGTTCCCCTTCCATTTCAGGATGTCATCCACTACATTATCCAGGAAAGCCCGGTCGTGAGAAATCACCAGCACGCCGCCCCGGAATTCCCGAAGGTATTTTTCCAGCCATTCGCTCATGACAATATCCAGATGGTTGGTGGGTTCGTCCAGGATCAGCAGATCCGGGGAATTCACCAGAGCCGCCGCCAGCTGCAGACGGGTCTTCTGGCCTCCGGACAGCTTGTCCGCCCGTTTTCTCCCAGGTTTCCTCCGGATAGCCCAGGCCGATGAGTACCCGTTTGATGTTGCTTTCATAATGATAGCCATCCAGATGGGCATAGCGGCTCTCGGTACGGGCATACTGGTCCAGGATCCCCTGGAGCCCCTCTCCCCCGGCTTTGCCGCTGGCCTCTTCCAGTTTCTGCATCTTGTCCCGCAGGCTCAGGATGTCCGGGCAGGCATGCTGCATGAACTGCCAGATGGTCTCCTCCCGGAAATCATCAAACCCCTGTTCCATAGCCCAGGCGCAGCTCCCCGGCAAACTTCACCGTGCCTCCGTCCGCAAAATCCGGGTTCAGCAGGCAGCGCAGCAGCGTGGTCTTGCCGGAGCCGTTGACCCCACCAGACCCACTTTTTCACCTTGCCGGATGGTAAAACGTACATTTTGAAAAATATCGTGGACGCCGAAACTTTTTTCAGGCCGTCCACGGTAACTAAAATATCCATACTGCTTATTTTTCGTATCCTTTGGGATGACCCTCATGCCACCGCCAGGCCGTAGCCACGATCTCTTCGATGTTGCTGTGGCGGGGTTCCCAATGGAGCTCCTTCTTGATTTTTTCCGAAGAAGCGATCAGTTTGGCCGGATCCCCGGCTCTTCTGGCTTCTTCTTTCACCGCAAAACTGCGGCCGGTGACCTTTTTCACCGTTTCGATGATTTCCCGTACGGAAAAACCGTTTTTCCGTACCCAGGTTGTACACCCGGCTGCCGCCCCCCTCTTTCAGGTGGTTCATGGCCAGTACATGGGCGCTGGCCAGGTCCTTCACATGGATGTAGTCCCGCAGGCAGGTTCCATCCGGGGTGGGATAGTCCGTCCCGAAGATGGACACACTGTCCCGCTGTCCCAGCGCCGCCTGGATGATCAGAGGGATCAGATGGGTCTCCGGCCGGTGGTCTTCTCCGATGTTCCCCAAAAGAGACGCACCGGCAGCGTTGAAGTACCGCAGAGCCACATAGCGAAGGCCATAGGCCTTGCTGTAGTCTTCCATCATCTTTTCGATCATCAGCTTGGTCGGCCGTATACGTTGGTGGGATGCAGGGGCATATCTTCCGTGATGGGCACCTGTTCCCGGTTCCCCGTATACCGCAGCCGTGGAAGAGAACACCAGCTGTTCCACATAGCCGGCTTCCCGCATGGCATCCAGCAGGCCCAGGGTCCCTGCCACGTTGTTGTAGTAGTATTTTCCCGGGTTCACCATGGATTCGCCCACCTGGCTGCTGGCCGCAAAGTGGAGCACCCGTCGATCTCATATTCCCCAGCACATGCTTCAGGAAGTTGAAATCGTGGATGTCCCCCTTCGATCAGCTGCACTTTTCCGACACGGCATCCACATGGCCGGTACTGAAATTATCGTACACAATGGGGGTATACCCATTGGCCGTCAGTTCTTCCACCACATGGGAGCCAATATAGTAAGCCCCCAGTTACCAGTACATTCATTCCCCCAAAAACCTCCTATGCTCTTTCTCCACCGATCAGTTCCAGCATTTCCCAGGTCTTCTGCTTCAGAAGATTCTTGTCACCCGGGTTTCGATGTTCAGCCGGACCACCGGTTCCGTATTGGATTTCCGCAGGTTGAAGCGCCACTCATTGTAAACCACGCTGAGCCCATCCATCCGGTCCTGGATTCCGGACTTAAAGTGCCTGGACAGTCGCTCCAGCACTTCGTCCGCATCCTTGACCTTCAGGTTGATTTCTCCGCTGCAGGGATATTCAGCAATCCGGGCATCCACCATCTGGCTCAGGGTCATACCGGAGGTGGAAATCAGAGAGATCATCAGCAGCCAGGGGATCATCCCGCTGTCGCAGTAGGAGAAATCCGGAAATAATGGTGGGCACTCATCTCGCCCCGTAGATCACATTGTTCTTCCGCATGCATTCCTTGATGAAGGCGTGACCGCTCTTGCAGCGCACCGGTTCCCCGTCGAAGCGGGCAATGATGTCTTCCGTATTCCAGGTCAGCCGAGGATCATACAGGATTTTGCTGCCCGGATGCTTCTTCAGGAAGTACTGGGCGAACAATCCCACCAGGTAATACCCTTCGATGAACCGGCCATTCTCGTCAAAGAAGAAGCAGCGGTCGAAATCCCCGTCCCAGGCAATACCCAGATCAGCGCCCACCTTCTTCACAGCTTCGGACGTGGCCGCCCGGTTGTCCGGAAGCAGCGGATTGGGCACCCCGTTGGGGAAGTTGCCGTCCGGCGTCTCGTTGATCATGAAGAACTGGCAGGGCAGATGTTTGGCCAGTTCCCGCACAATGGGACCAGCGCCGCCATTGCCTGGATTGGCCACGATCTTCAGCGGCAGCAGGCTCTTCACATTGATATAGGAAAGCAGATGTTCCACATAGCTGGGTACGATGTTGATTTCTTCATAGCCGCCCCGTTTTTCTGCCTTGGGCACCCGGGTCTCGAAATCGTCAGCCGCCACCAGCGCAGCCAGATCCTTCAACCCCGTATCCGCCGAAATGGGCCGGGCTTCAGAGCGGACCAGCTTCATGCCATTATAGTCCCTGGGATTGTGGCTGGCGGTGATCATCATGCCCCCGTCGGTCTTCAGATGGGCAGTGGCGAAATAGATCATTTCCGTACCACACTGGCCCAGATCCAGTACCTGGGCCCCGGCGTCCCGCATACCATCCACAGCCGCCTGGCTCAATGCCGGTCCGCTGAGACGAATATCGTGACCCACCACCAGCTTCTTGGCTTTCAGGTACCAGGCCAGGGCACGCCCCAAACGGTACGCCAGGTCTTCGTTCACTTCCTCCGGTACAATGCCCCGGATGTCATAGGCCTTGAATGCTTTTGTGCTGATCACGATACTCTCTCCTCTACATTTTATTTTTCATCCAGCAATGCCAGATTTTCAGACGGCAGCAGGTCCTGGGCCTTGCTCAGAGGACCCGCAGGCCACTCCGGTTCAGGATGGCCATGCTGCCATTCTTCAATACGATATCTGTCCGGGCCAGTTCCCGCAGGACGAACCCGATGGCCACCAGGAAGTTCAGCCGGTCCTTTTCCTCCAGGGTGAACAGGTTGTAGTCGTTTTTGACCGTGAGCAGGTGCTGCAGGTACAGGATCTGCTCCCGCTGCTCATTTTTCAGCAGTTCCATGGTCTTGCGCACATGGACCACCACTTCCAGCAATCGCTGTCCCCGGGCTTCCGCGTCAGCCAGCAGCAGGGAATGGGTATCCGTGTCCGTCTTGAAATGGACCGCCTGCTCCTTGGTCATCTTCGATCCGTCCTTGTCGGAAAAATATCCGGGACGCAGCACCTTGGGGAAGCACATGATGGATTCCAGGACGCTCATTTCATCCAGAGCCGTCACTTCCGAGGTATACAGGGGCTGGTCCATGATTTTTTCCATGACCAGTTTGGCCTCATCCCGTTCCAGCTCCGACTGGCTGTAGGAACTGGCCGCCCCGCCCTGGAGGGCCAGCACCGTCAGCATGCCGGTGCCTTCCGTATCCAGTTTCTTGTCCTGGATCCGTTCCACCACCCGGCGGATCGCTTCAATTTCCGCACATCCTGGGGCAGCATATGGAGATTTTTATGGCTCTTGTACGTATAATGTCCAGGCAGGTTTTCGATTTTTCTCCAAAATGGCGAAGACCTTGTCATAACAGCCCCATACATGGAGTTTCAGATGGCCCAGATTTTCCACTTCCGGAGTCAGCTGTTCCAGGACCTTATAAAACTTGAACCGTTCTTCATTGTACCGTTCGATGGCGTTTTTCACCATGTTCTCAGCGCTGGTAGCGCTTTTTTAGACCATACCAGCCTGAGCTTTTTCAGGCTTTCACCGATGCCGCGCCGATTCCGGCAGCCGCCCATACAACATTACTTTTTTATGCTGCCTGCAAGGAAAGCCTGTATTGAACAGGACTTTTCCAGCCCAGTTTTTCCTTGATTCTTTGCTCGTTATAGTATTTGATGTATCGTTCGATAGCACCTTTTAATTCTTTGTAGCTGTAGTAGGTCACTCCGTAATATATTTCCTGCTTCAGTAAGCCGAAGAAGTTTTCCATTACAGCGTTATCATGACAGTTGCCTTTTCGAGACATGCTCTGAAAAATTCGTTCGTTTTTTAGTCTTTTGGTATAGAATTTCATTTGGTATGCCCAGCCCTGATCGGAGTGAAATGTTCTTCGATACGGACAATCAGCAGTAATTTTGATTGCTTTGGCTTGAGCTTCCAGTATGCTGTTAGCCGAAGGATGTTTGGCTATTCCATAGCTGATGATTTCATTATTGAACATGTCCAGGAAAGGATCCAGATAAAGCTTGCGCAGAGTCAAATGTCCCTGTGAATCTGCTTCATAGTATTTGAATTCTGAAGTGTCGGTCGTAATCTTCTGGTGAGGGATATTCGTCTCAAAACGACGATGTATCCTATTTGGAGCAATGGTTCCTACCTTACCCTTATAGGAGCTGTATTTACGGCTCTTCCGGGTAAAAGATGTTACCTGAAGGCTCAGTTTCTGCATGATACGTTGAACTTTCTTCTTGTTCACGCAAATCCCTTGGTTCTTTAGCTCACCGGTCATGCGACGGTATCCATAATCTTTATGCTGGCTGCGGATTTCCTGTATTTTCTCCTCTACTTCCTGGTCTGGATTCTCGCGGTCAAACCGTTTCTGCCAGTACATATAGGTTGCTTTGGGCATTTGCGTATAGGAGAGAATGTCTTTCAACTTGAATGATCCTCGGAGACTGGAGATGATTTTCGCAACTCTCTCATTTTTGCTTCGTCCTCTAAACGCAGTCTCCTCAGTTCTTTAAAAAAAGCATTCTCTATTCGGAGTTTAAGGTTTTCATTCTCTAACTCCTGGCATGTTCCACACTGATGTTGACCATCGGTTGTTGAACCTGGGTATCTGTTTTTTTTGGTTTTTGATTGGCTCAAAGTCTTTTTCCTACCTTTTTATGTGACCGTAACGCATCCGGCCCCGCAATTTTAAATTCATTGACCCATCTGGAAATCAATGACGGATTGTTGATTCCTACACGAATTGCCAATTCCTGATATGAGATTTCATTTGTTAAGTAAGACTCTACCACAGAAAGTTTTTTCTTTGAAAGAGTATATTTTTTTTGAGAGCGAGATCTCTTCAGACCATTATCTCCAAATGCCTTGTAAGCAGATGCACAGACTGCCCACAAGAAGGGGCTTCGCCGCCCCCAGCCGGTCATAGAGCCGGCCGCTCACGGAGCCAGGGCCGCTCCCACCAGACATCCGGGCAACAGGATGCAGCCCGGAAAAGGGATCCGTCCGAAGCACCAGCTGCGCATAATTGGGCAGCAGAAGCCGATACGCCAAGGCACGAAAGGAACTGCCCAAAACCAGAGCCAGCACCGCCCCAGTCAAAGGACGCCGAATGGAACACGTCCAGATTCAGCAGAGGTGCCTTTCCCTGTTGCAGCAGGCAGGTTTCCTGCCGCAGGAAGATCCTCACCGCCAACAGTCCCAAGGCTACCAGCCCCAGGCAGGGCAGAACGGCAGGCTGGAGGCATAACTGCACAACAGCAGCAGGCAGGAGAAAGCCACCGCCAGGCAGCCCAGACCAGAAAAAATCGAAGGCCCGGGGCCCGTAAAGGCGACGACTGTCGGATCGCATAGATACCGGTTGCCAGGGAAAACAGCAATCCGGGCGCCAGAGCCACGAAGATCATGCGCCAGCCGAACGGCCCACAATGAACCCCCAGGGAGGGACCCACCGCCGGAGCCAGGGCGCACACCAGCATGGCTGCCCCCATCATGGTGCCGATTTTCTCCAGAGGCGCCTGTTCCAGCACCAGATTGAACATGAGAGGAAGGCCCCCGTCTTAAGCCCCTGGAGCAGCCGGCCCAAAAGGAGCAGGGGAAAATTTCCCGCCGCCCCGTCCAGCACCGTCCCCATGAGGAACAGCAAATTCCCGGCCACAAAGAGTTTCTTCAGAGGGAACCGCTGTTTCAGATAGCTGGACGTAGGGAATCACCACAAGCCAGCACCAGCAGATACCCGGTGGTCAGCCACTGGACCGTGGAGGTATCCACGGAGAATTCTTCCATCAGGGTCGGGAACGTTACATTCATAGCCGTTTCGATGACCACCCCGGTAAAAGACAACAGTCCTGCGGCCAGGATGGGAGAAACAGTCGGGCATCTGCCCGGCGGACAAAGCAGTCCTTTCATTTTCCATACTGCATTTCCTCCCTTCTTTGCCTGTTCAAACTGTTCCGGGACCTGCTCCATAACAGACGCCGCCTGATGGATCACCCGGATGGCCGCTTCCAGATCCGAAGGGGAAACCTGTGCCAGCTGTTCGTTGAACCATTGGTGGAATTGGCGGACATAATAATCGTAGATTTTTTCTCCTTTGGCCGTCAGTTCCACCAGGAATACCCTCCGATCCTCTTCCAGCTGCTTTTTTGTTCCACACAGCCCATTTCCACCAATTCATGAGTCAGCCCGGGTAATGCTGGGCCGAGTGATCCCCCATGGTCCGGCCCACATCCCCGGCCCGGACCTGTTTCCTGCTGCAGGCTCAGCTGATGGAGGGTATCCAGGACCCGGACATGGCCGGGTCTCATCCCCTGAGGCAGCCGAGGCTGCCGTTCTACGATGGTTTTGGCCTCCTGACAGGCCAGGAGAAACCGTTTCGTCAGTGTAAGTTCCATCTTTTTCTCCTTTGGTCCTTTTTATTTACTTTAGATAATTATCCTTAGTAAATGTTAGAAGAAAAGAAAGAAAAGTCAACAAAATACCCTGGG
>VOFI01003278.1_pt1 | contig 12346 bp, 21 predicted proteins | sample 5384131 | NCBI WGS metagenome assembly VOFI01 (sample SAMN12384728, study PRJNA508395) | human gut metagenome | isolation source: healthy gut H | host: Homo sapiens
AAGGATGGCCCTGTGTTTATCGGAAGAACAGCGGAAATGTCCGGAGCTCAATCGACTGTATGGCACGGACTCCTTTGAGATGCCTGTGATTTACGGCCGCCGTCGTGTGGGTAAAACGCGCCTTATCACAGAGTTCATCCAAGGCAAGAAGGCTATTTTACTTTCAAGCTCGTCGTACCAATGCGGAGGCAAACCTGCACGGCTTTTAGCCAGGCGATACTTGCAGGCTCGGTTGGTGCTGCAGGCGTGTCGTTTCGTAGTTTTGACGAGGCGTTCGATGCATTGGTCACCATGGCTCGAACGGAGCGTTTGATTGTCGTGATTGACGAGTATCCCTTATCTCGCCCAATCGAATCCCTCGAGATCAGCTCGTTGCTGCAAGACAAGATCGACCACTTATACAAAGAGACCAAAGGCTAATGCTGATCCTATGCGGGCTCGTCTCTTTCTGTTTATGGAGGAACAGGTGTTGGGCTACGAGAGCCCACTATACGGTAGGCGTGTACGGCCCAGTTTAACGGTGCCGCCTCGATTTACGACGACCCCTCGGGTTGTGGCAGAGCATGGAAAGTCGCGAAAGACGCCGCGGTGCCGTTATGGTATTATCGGGCGGCATTCCTGCATATAATCGAGAGAGTCGATCCTGGCCGTGCATCGCCTATGGACAACATCAAACGTCTTTTCTACCCGCCGGGCTATCTCTTTGAGGAGCCGAGTAACCCGCTAATGCGGCACGCAATCCCGGGAGCAATATGATCGTGCAAGCAATTGCTCAGGGGCGCTCGAAGATCTCTGAGATTGCGAGCTCTACGGAATCCCCGCGAGCAACGTAAAGAGCTATGTATTAAGCTGGCGTCGCAGCGGGATTGTCGAGCGCGAAGCCGTTCCCTAAACGAGACGGCTAACAAGCGAGCCGCATCTGCCGGAGCGACCAGATGTTTAGGTTCTGGCATTTGTTCCGCAGAACACGCTGATTCAAAACGATATGGCCGAGATGGCGTATGAGCGCATTGAGCCGCACGTATCGGATTACATGGGTACGGTCTTTGAGCTTATATGCAGACAATACGTGTACGAACTCGCGCGGCGGGCCAGCTTGATGTGGTTCCGGCAAGCGTTGGGCGCTGGTGGGGACGGATAATCGCACGCATACGCAGGAAAAGAAATCGACTTGATTGTTGACGATGGCGAGGGCACTGCGCTGTTTGCGGAATGCAAATGGCGCAATGAACCGGTGGGCGAAGACGTGCTGCAAAAGCTCGTGCATCGAAGCGAGCTCTTTAGGCGGCAGCATAAAAGCTACGTGATCTTCTCGAAGCGTGGCTTTACGCAAGGATGTCAGGGAAGCTGCGGCGAGCAGGGGAGATACCAAGCTGATTTCGTTTGCCGAGATGTGCGAGCGGAGATAACCAAGCGCGCTCTGATGTGATTGCTCGGAATGGGTCGCGCTAAGGATGCCAAGCGTAAAACCTACAATGAAAATGGCGTAAAACTACATCTGTCATGGCGTAAAAACTACATTGAAAGTAGCGTAAAATCAGCATTGAGAATGGCGTAATTTCGCATATCGCGTGATAGAGAGGGACGGCCGTCTATGGCTTACACGGCCTTTTGCGAGCTCTTGCCATGGGCTGAAACCAGGCTGTGACCGAGGACCTGTGCACAAGACGCTCATAAGGACCCGCCTGCGGCGGCGTACGGTGAGAGCGGGCTGGCGATATGCAAACGCTGGGGATGCTCTTTGAGAATCTCGTCCTGCGCGACGTGCGCGTTTCCTTTCCACCTACGGCGGTGTCGACAACAGTGTGTATTTCCGAGATGAGGAACCTGTGATCGGACGGGCGCTGGGGAGCCATCGAGGTCAAGCTGGTGATGCGAAAGCAGACGATGGAGCGAAATCTCAAGGCGCTGGAGAGGAAAAGTGCTCTCCAATCCTGCCGCCAGAATGCCGCGCCGGCGTTTTGGCGGTCGTGGTTGGAAAGGGAGCATTGCCTACACGCGACGACGGCGTGGCGGTGATTCCCATGGCGGCACTTGGGGCGTAGTGGTTTTGCGGGCGTGCCGTGCTTCCTTTACCGAAAATCCATTTGGTAAACCAGATGCTCGCGGATAGAATAAAGTTGACGGCAGCCCAAGGGTGATAGCTGGGCAGCGCCGTTGCTTGGTCAAAGAGGTCAGTGCCTTAATGGCAGCGATTTGTTATGCTTCGAATGCTGCTTGAGTGCCTCGGAAAGTTCGATAAGCGCCGTGAAGAGCGAGCGAGACCAAAGCCATGCATTTGAACCAGAGGCTGAACCAACTCTCTTGGGGCCATCTGCATGACGTGCTGGCGCATGTTATTGCCCCGCTTTCATCCGTACGGGCGCTATCCTTACGGCAATGGCAGCCGCTATGTAGCAAAACAACGGAGAAAAGGCCCTAACCGTGTCAGCTGAAAAAGACGCCGTGTATCTCGGCTATCGTACGACGAGCTTTGCGCGCCAGATTGTGCTGAGGACTTTGGTTTGCGCCGGTGCCAAAGCAACGCCAGCGACGTGGACTGCGCAATGAGATTAACGAGGTCGGCGCCGTCAAAAAGCTCATTACCACGGTAACGTTATGGGCGAGTTCTCGCAGTTTGTGCGAACGGAATTTACCGAAGGCGTTGCGTTTCCGATCCGCGACTTTACGGGGACCGCAGCCGTGGAACACCGCGATGAAGCCGATCCGCTACGCATGAATTAAAAGGCTCAGCGATTGGATCGGTCGCTACTCCATAAGTGGTTTTGCTGGAGCGGGGCGGACCGTCGACAGCTTTTGACCGAGTGTCAGGCAAAAGCATATCGACCTTGCCGCATTTCCTACGGAGACTGGGCCGACCTGCAGGCGTTTACACCTCGATCATGGACGTGGGCAGCCACAGGTGCGTCTCTTTGAGTGACGCGGCGACGTGGCAACATCGAAGTTCGACGATTCGACGGGTCACGCCCACAGCGCCCTAGCCGATACGCGTGACCATAAGTTGCTCGGGCGGCGGGTGATGGATGGGGACTACTGCGTGAGCCCGCGCGCACGGGAGATCCGCAGCGGTGGGGGATGGAGCGAGAGGCGAGAGCTCAGACGCCTTTCAACAAGTGCCCCGAGCTGGGCGACCTGCTGCTGAGAAACTAAAGGCGGAGGGGGAGGTAGGCGGGTGCCGTTGGGCGCAAGCAGAAGGAATGGTTGCGGGAGGACCCGTCAGCATCAGAGGGCTGTGCTTGAGATGCTATTCAGAGTACGCTGACGCCCGCCGAGACCAAGCGGGTCAAGAGCGTGGATATCGAAATGGCTTCCATTATCGAAGAGCGGCTTGCTAACATGATCCGCTGGACGGATAGGCAGGGACCCGTGACGCTGTGTGCGTTATCGTGCACAATGAGGTGTATAGGCTGCCAGTGGCGAACTATCCTTGACGGGTTCTGAGCAACTGCATCACCGAGATCGAATACTTCATGAAGAGGGTTGGCGGCGTAGAGCAATCTGATTTTACGCGTTTGCAGGAGGAAGCCGGTATGGCAGACGAACTTGTTTTTAGTGGTGGCGAGATAGTCTACACCATGCCTCAACTGCCCAAAGTTACATCTGCGCCGCTGAACGGTAGCGCCGTGTGCTGGTTGGTTTTAGGGACGCTCCCGATGGGGAGGAGGTCCTCTTTGATTTTGACCCTCGGGCTGAAAAAGGCTACGAAGTTCGACCATGAACTTGCAGCCGTTAGTGGGCTCCCTCACGGGCGCGTTGAATATCCTCTTGGCAGAAAGACTTCAACCTAGAGGGTGCCAAAGAGTGGGGCGACGAGAAGGTTAAATTCGTTCTTACGATTGCCAAGTCTGCGGGTATGACAAAGGCGGATGCAACTCTAGAAGACGCTATTCGCTTTCTAGAGAAAGAGTTTCCTCTTTGCCGCGACAAAGCTGACCGCCGAGATTTGGCGGGGCTCCAACATCATCTGCGAGATTCTCGCACCCCGAGCTTGGTTGGCCTTGCGTGTTCGATTCTCCGCAATTCACGTGCAAAGGCTATGGTACCGATACGGCCGGCCGGTTTGTCGCCTTTGACCTGCCTGCGCCGCTTCGATCCCGACTGCCCTCTTATAGGCAGGAACGTTCCAGAGAAAATCGCGTTTGGTACTCTGTTCTGGGCGATGCATCTCGTGAGCGACATGGCGGGGTCTAGTTCAAACCCCGGTAAGGGGACGGGTATTCCGGCGTTGTGCTGTCCCTGCTAAAGGAGCTCTCCTCCCTGCCTGTTTTTCAAGACATGCAGATTGCCTATAGGGCGAGGATATTCGCATTCAGCAATGGATCTCAAAGCTGTTTAACGGAACGGCGTTCAAAACCGAGGACGGCAAGCCCATTCGCTTCGACCTTCGGACGGAAGTTCGGTCTTTCTCGATCAGGCTTTTAAGCCAGGTGCCAGCAGTCGTGGCCAACGAGGTTATCGTTCGTTGTCTCTACATGCTTTCAAGGCCTCAAGGCCGAGCTAGAACGTTGCGAAGTGAGTGATGCCTGGCTTGCGCAAAGCTCAAGGCTTCGCATTTCATGCCCTACAACAGCAAGGGGCCCTCACTCGCATGGTCACGGTTTCGAGCACTTCGTTCGTTCTGGCAAATCTGGCGACGGCAGCAGTTAGGGCGGGTATCGAATGCGAGGGGAACAAGGTCGTTTTCGCCCAGAAGCTCTTCATGCGAATAAACTACGCCGGAGTTGGACGCCTTGCGTTTGCCCTCCATGCCGACTGGGGCTATATGGCGGAGGAAATTTCGAGGCTGGGCTGAGCGCGCCAGGCGCCGCCAGATCTTCGATGGATTCCACTTTTATAGCCTAGATAGAGAAACGACGAGGATTGCCTTCTCGCTGGAGCTTGTCGCCATCAACTACGACTACAGGAACGAGAAGAACGAAGTGCGCAAAGGGCAAAAGAGGAGCTGGGCCCGCGCGTGGCAGGATTCGGTCGCGGATGGCCTAGGCATTGATGCAGACGGCTACTTTTTGAGCGAGGAGGACGCGTACGGAGCCCTTGAGGCTATTTCACGGCAGCGAGGCGGTAAGGTACGCGCCTTGCTGGTTGCGCAGGAGTTAGTCGAGTTTTGTCCCTATTCGCAGTTGGGGAGATGAAGAGAAGAAGGAATACAAAGGTTTGAAGGAGAGTGGGTCTTAGGGTTAAAGATGAATTTCCCAGGAGACAAGACGCAGTTGATTTGGACGCCGTACGTTCCCTAGAGAAACGTTGCGGGACACGCTTCCGCGAGCTTTCAGGTACATTGCCAAAGCTTTTGGTGGGCGGCGTCATTGTCGTGGCGGCGGCCGTAGGCGCAGGAGGGGCGGCCGCGGTACTCGCTCCGGATATTGCTATCGGTATCTTCGGAGGCTCGTTTGTCGGCCTTCACGGGGCTGCGCTTGTCAATGCGAGCCTTGCTGCAGCTGGGCGGTGGGGCCTTGCCGCCGGCGGCATGGGCATGGTGGCACTGCTTTTGATTACGGCGGCGGCGCCGCGCTTGGTCTATTGGGTTCCGGCGGCGTTTTGGCGGCATCGATGGGGGAGAACTACGCGCAAGTTCTGTGCTCGTCGAATGTCTGAGGCCTTTGCTTTTCTTGGATGGTAACCGACCGCTGCCCGCATGAAGGGGCCATTCTGGTGCGGAAAGCGGCCGAGGCCAGTGGCGCAGCATCGCTGGTGTTGAGGAAGATGTCGAGAAGGAGAATGGAAAGGGGGATCGCAGGGATAGCAGGTTGCTTAAGCAGTTGAAGAGGGGTCTTGGGTATTTGACTTCAACCCTAAGCGGATTTTGAGAAGATACAGAAGCACCTTGGTGCCGCCGGTGAGAGCGAGCCGCTCAACAGCTTGCCGGCATCGGGTGGTGAATAGGTCGGGGCGATTCGGCTGCAATCCGTGTCATCATCGCCACCGCTTAAGATGGGTCCCGTGTTTGCCCATCTTTTTGCGAGGCGCGATGAGCATGTCGGCGACTTGCTCGATGTCTGATTTGCCCTACGATCAGTTCTTGTCGAGCTCCTTTGGGCGGGAGGGGCAGCGATCTAGATATCCGCTCTTGGCATATGAGACCAAGAAACCCGTAAGTCTCAGGGCAATGTCAAAAAGGCATACACAAGTGTCAGTCTTTTGACATCGTATGATTTTTGGGGAGTGGCGTGGACAGCGTCGCGCGCCACCATGACGGGCGTAAGTGTTTGCTTTCGTTGTAGAATCTGACGATATGAGCATCCCGGTTGCTCCAGCGCTTCGATGCTCTGGTCTTTAGCGCCTTTCGTTCAGTGGGGGACTGACCGCAAGCGGCGTAAACAAGAAAGGGGACAAGCGTAAATGAAAGCAACCGAGGCGAATCTGCTCGACCTTATGGGCGTGGCGAAGATGCAGTTCGTCATTCCTGTGTATCAGCGAGTTTACTCGTGGAGTGTAAAGAGTGCGAGGTGCTTTGGGATGACGTCATGCGCGCTGGCCGTGATGGCGTATCGCACCTTCGTGGGTCGATGCTCTATATCCCGAGTCCGGAGAGCTCTGCCACGAGTATCTCGCGAGTGCTTCTGATTGACGGACAGCAGCGTCTGACGACGTTTTCGTTGATGATTGCTGCCTTGGCTGACTATCTGGAGAGTAATCCCGACAAGGCTGGCTTCCTTGGCGATCTCAAGATTTCGGCGCTGCGGAAGAACTACCTCTTTAACGATGACGACTACAACGGTCTAGCGCGCTACAAATTGGTGCTCTCGCAGACGATAAAGAGACGCTGTTCTCCATCGTGTCTAGGTCACCGTGCCGGATGAAAATCGGATCGCATTGTCGAGAACCACGCGTTCTTCCGTGAAAAGATGCACGGGAAATCATTCGACCCTGCAAGGCTTTGGGCGGGGCTAAACCGCGTGCAGGTCATCGACACTAAGCTCACTGCTGGCGTCGATAATGCCCAGCTCATATTTGGAGTCCATGAACTCCGGGGTAAGCCGGCTCACGTCATCGACCCCATTCGTACCTACGTTCTTATGTCGCTTCCCCACGACGAGCAGACCAGCCTCTACGAGGGTTACTGGCATCCGCTCGAGCATAGTTAGGAAAGGCGAAGAAGGGGTTCGGCCATTTATCTGGTACTGGCTGTGGCTTAAAGTTCCCAATAGGATGCTTGAGAAGGCAATTTCTGAGTTTAGCCTTCTTCATGAGCATTACGATGGTGACTTTTTAAAGGGCCTGCGCCACAAGGCTGCGCGGGTATGCACATAGATACGCCAGTCTGTTCCTTGGTAAGAGAAGGACGACGGACTGCGCCAGTGTTCGGCAGAATCGTGGCCCTCGACGTGAAGCAGATTAAGGCCCCTCTTAATGTTGCTTTATTCGGTTTACGAGGGAATGGACTAGACCAATGCGTTTTTACGTATCTGCGAGACTATCCGAGTCGTTTTCTGTTCAGGCGACGGTTTGCGGACACGCAGGCCTAAATAATTTCTTTGCCGGCATGTATCGCAATCTCGAGCAGCAGGACGATATCGAGGTACGTTTACGGCGATGACCTTATCCACAGCAGCGGTATGACCGCATACTTTCCGACAGACGAGCATTTTGTGGGAGTTTAAGACGCGTGACTGCTACAGCACTTCTCTAAAGCACGCTGTGCAGGAACGCATAGAGAAACTGGCACCACCCGAAGGGCCCATCTCAGCCGACGATTACCAGATCGAGCACATATGCCCCAGACGGTCGATGATGAGCACGGCTAGGAAGAAATCGCAGGCGAAACTAGGAAACGTCCCCTTAGGCTGTACAACAACCGGAAATCACCGCTGGCAGGCCTAACCCGGGAAGTACTCAAACCGGTCGTTCTCGGAAGCTCAATCTGCCTGACGTCGGATTTAAGTGCAGCCCGCTCTACCTAAACAAATCGATTGTCTCGCATGAAAAATGGGGTGAGGAAGAGATTGGGCAGCGCGCGGACGAGCTGGCGAAAGAAGCGTGCGAGATATGGAAGTATCCCGACCTTCCGGCAGACGTCGTCGACAAGTACCGTCCTTCTCGTGGGGAGTCTGACGAGGCTCCTGTCTGGACTCTGCAGGAGAACCACACCACCTTTGCCGAAGGTGGGCTCAACCAGAAGCTTTTCGATGAGGTGTCGAGTCCGTTCTGAGTGGTAACCCTTCGTGGGAGTCCTATATAGCCAAGTACTATGTTGGCTTTAGGTCGGGCAAAGCGAAAAACTGCATGCCGTGCTGGAAGGCAGGACTAGCAACGGTGGCTGGATTGCCGTTGGCTTGGCAAAGAGTGTGGATGATCTAACGGATCCAGAGGACATGTGCCAGACAAACGTACACAGGGAGGATTTTGGCCCGGGCCTACCAACCTATTGCCTTTGGAGTGCCGACATTCCCGCGGTGACAAGTCGCAGGCGAGTGCTAGGTTGAAAGGCCGGGAATACGGTTTCCCTTGCCCATCTGCAAAATCGTCGATGGCTCATGCGCCCGTCTACGCCGTCTGCGGGCGCTCGGCAACAAGCTCCTGGCTCCACTGGTACGCTCGGTCGCGCGTGCGGCGTCGCGGCACAGGTCAAAGCCTCGGCGGCGCCCTCGCGGAAACACTCGCGGGCAAAGGCGCCGGATCCGCAACGCCGTAAAGCCAAAAGCTTCCAGCTGGACGGCTCGCGCGAGTCGTCTCCGAGCAGCGATCTGCAGAACATGTGGGCCGCCAGCGGCTTTGTGGCCTCTTCCAACGCCTGCACCGTAAAGCGCATCTGGGGACAGAGTATAAAATCGAAGTGTCGAAATCAGCCGTAAAACTTACGGAAAAGTGTCAAATTCGATAGGAAAAATATCCGGAAAAGTGTGGATGGATGACAAAACGCACTTAGAAGCCGGCGTGCTGGATGCGGGATCCTGCGGCCGCCTTCAGCCCCGCTACTCATCGTCCCCGTCGTTGGGGTCGCCCTTGAGGGTGTTGATGTCCAGGTACTGGTTATCGTCCTCTTTTTGCTGGGTCTCCGACTCCGCTTGGGTGGGGCCACTTGAACAGCTGGAATCGCACGGCCTTAACCGAGCAGGGCAATGACAGCGGCGATAAAGGCAGCACTTGACTGCCTGCGAAATTCCGAGAAACGCAGCGGCCACTCGGCGTAATAATCGGCGAAGCGCTCTTCGCCCGTGCTTTTGGTATACGCCGGCGCGGACTGCAACCTCAAATCCTCTTCGATAGCAGGCGTGGCGGCGTACGGATCGTTGAGATAATCGCTCGATGCGGTGCCATAATCCTCGGTCTCGATGCGACCAGGTACGCGGCATCCATCGGGCATAATCGGAATATGCTGCGCCTCGCAGTCCGCAGCGCTCTTGTGTTGGCGGCAACTTTGGAACGTCGAGCGCGGCATGCCGGTAGAGGTCTCGGCAGATCATTGCAGCCGGGAATCAATGAGGCAACCCTGACGGGCAACAGCAGACCATCAGGCGCGACCGAGAACTTGCATTCTGCCACAGGAACAGGCAACTGCTGGGCGCTGTACATAACAGTGCTGTCGGCCGGTTGCCCTGCGTCGCTGCAGCGAAAATACCGCGTCTCGGACGGGTCGCTTGAAGGGCGGGGAGCAGGCGTGGGCGCGGGTGCAGGCGTAGGCGCGGGCGTCCAGGTAACCAGCGCTGCGCAGGAGTCGGCGCAGATGCGGTCTTAGGCGCAAGTGCGGGATTAGGCTTGACGGGAGCCCCGCCGCCCATGAGCTCGTCGGCGGTCCACGGCGATCATCCATCACATCGTCAAGGCTCGAAGCGAAAACAGGTCGTCTTCACCCTCATCGAACATGCGGTGCACATGTCCACCAATTGCCGAATCAATCCGCGACCGGTGCATGATGCCTTGCTCAACGCCATTCTGTTCCATCCTTTCGGAAAAATACTAATGACATCGATTATATGGAACTTCCCAAGCGGCTCGGTCTTGGATTCGTGCTTTCAGAACTCGCGCCCAAAGGGGAGGGCAATCCAAGCGAGTGCCTACTTGTCGCCGGCCGCCGCCTTGGCCTCATTGAGGTAGCTGGCAGAAGCGTATTGCACTTGAGATGCCAAAGAACTCGCAGGCGCGCTCGCTCGACTTGGAAATGAGGAAGGCACCGCGACGGTCGAGGTAGCCAATGGCACGAATGCGCTCGTCTTTGGTCATGAGCGCCGCGGGCTTGCCCACAAACTGCTCGCACTCGTGCAGTAGGTCCTCGAGCAGGTCGCCGATGTTCTTGGTGATGGGCTCGGGCTCGGTATAGCCCGTGCCGCCGGTGCCGGTGAAAAGCGCGTCGAGCGAGCGCTCAAAAGCCTTCATAAGCGTAATGTCAAAGTTGATGCCCAAAATGCCGACGGGCTTGCCTTCGTCGTTGCGGATAAAGATCGTCGAGACTTGAGCAGTTTGCCATCGGCGGTTTTGGTGAGGTATGGCTCGCGGTCGTGCACGTCGGTGGTGCCATCGCATGGACTCAAGCACAATATGGCTGGGGCCGTCACCCAGTTTGCGCCCGCTGACGTGGCCGTTTTCGATCACTACGATGGAGTGGTCCACGTCCTCGGTCTCCAGATCGTGGACGACGACTTCGCAGTTGGGGGCCCAAACTGGAGCGCCAGACCGTGTGCAAGACGCTTGTAAACTCAATCTGTGCGGGGGTCATGGGTGCCTTCCTAAAAATTAGTTTGGGCACACTTTGCCATAAACCACACCTGTTCGCAAATAACGAAAGCGTCGCTGCGTTATGTAACCGTTCGGCGGCGAAAAGGTACCGATTACGGCAACAAACAATTTGTTAGGTTTGCCAATCAAAAAGTGTGATAGAACAGTGCTAACAAACTTTTTGTTTGGCATCCACATAAAAAAGTTCAGTCGCATGAATGGGAATGGGCTGAAACGCGTATGCGGGGGCCGGCAAGAGAGGACTTAAGGAGTTCACCGTATGGCCGATAAGATCCAGTGGGCGGGCAACACGATGCCCAAGAGCGATGACAAGCACTTGGGAATCATGAGCCTCGACCACGTGAAGAAGGCCCGTGCCTTCCACCAGTCGTTCCCCCAGTACACCGTCACTCCGCTTGCCCGCCTGGACGGCCAGGCCTGCGCGCCTGGGCCTGTCCAACCTGTGCGTTAAGGACGAGAGCTATCGCTTTGGCCTCAACGCCTTTAAGGTCCTGGGCGGCTCGTTTGCCATGGCCAACTATATTGCCGACGAGACCGGCAAGGACGTTGCCGAGTGCACCTTCGATTACCTGACCTCCGATCAGCTTGCCAAGGACTTTGGCCAGGCCACCTTCTTTACCGCCACCGACGGCAACCATGGCCGCGGCGTGGCATGGGCTGCCAACAAGCTGCGGCCAGAAGGCCGTCGTGCACATGCCCAAGGGTTCCACCAAGCCCCTTCGATAACATCGCCGCCGAGGGCGCCACGGTGACCATCGAAGAGGTCAACTACGACGAGTGCGTGCGCATGGCCGCCGCCGAGGCCGACGCCTGCGAGCGCGGCGTCATCGTTCAGGACACCGCCTGGGAGGGCTACGAGAAGATCCCGTGGATCATGGAGGGCTACGGCACCATGGCGTCGGGAGGCCTGCCGAGCAGCTGCGCCAGATGCCATCAACCGCCCGACGCACGTGTTTATGCAGGCAGGCGTGGGGTCACTCGCCGGCGCCGTGGTCGCCGCCGCCAACCGCTATCCCGATAACCCGCCTACGTTCGTCGTGGTTGAGTGCGTCGGAGGGCCGCCTGCCGTACCAAAGGGCGCCCGCCGCCAGGCGACGGCGATCCGCGCTCGTGGACGGTATGCCCACCATGATGGCAGGGCTCGCGTGCGGCGTGCCCAACATTCTGGGCTGGGATATCCTGCGCAACCACACCACCGCTTCGTGTCCTGCCCGACTGGATTACCGCGCGGCATGCTGGGCGCTCCCGAGAAAAAGGGCGACCCGCGCGCGTCATTCCGGCGAAGTCCGGCGCTGTGACCACCGGCGGGTCGAGACCGCATCTCGTCCGAAGTACGCCGAGCTCAAAGAGCTCATCGGCTGAACCGACGACTCCGTACTCACAGCTTCTCCACGGAAAGTGACACGGTCCCGACCCATTGCTGTCATAAATACGGAAGGCGAGAATACACCCTTATCTGGGCGGAAGTAAATAGGTATACGCTTTCCGCCACCCACGAAGCCAATTCTTCAAATTTGAAAAGTTATAGTTGATGGCTAAAGAACTCACGATTTCGACCTTTATCAAGGCTGCTGCTGAGTCTGCATCGCGCTCAACTGCGCGCTATGATCTCCCATCCTCTCCATCCCCGAGGGCTGCAAGATCATGGTCGTCGGCACCGTCCAGAAGAGGA
>VOFI01000035.1_pt1 | contig 12334 bp, 14 predicted proteins | sample 5384131 | NCBI WGS metagenome assembly VOFI01 (sample SAMN12384728, study PRJNA508395) | human gut metagenome | isolation source: healthy gut H | host: Homo sapiens
TGCTTTCCGGCATTCCTTTGAAAAGCCAATGATCAAAAATGACAGCCAAAGCTGAAATAAGCGGCTTCTGACTGCCATGCGGTGAACAAAGATCAAAAATTAAAATTGCGGCGGGCAATCAAGAACGCCCGAATCAAGGCTTTTCATGCCTTATGCGGGCGTTCTTTTGGTAGAGTCCTGCTGCTTGCTTTTATAGCTCGGCTTTGATCAGAAAAGCCACGCCGTATTTGGAAAGCTCCAGAGTACCGGATAAGACGTTTCCGGTTTCCAAATCTGTATAAGAGGCGTTCAATGGAACCGCTGCCGGCTTTTCATTGTAATTCTGGACGATTACGATGTCCTGGCTCCCTTTCCGCAGACTGGCGGTGACGCCGTGGGGAAGCCGGCCGTCCAGCGCCGGCGCAACTCCGTTTTCTTCCGCCAGCAGACGATAGAAATCTACATAAAACGCATCCTCCGCTTTAGCGGCCAGATAATAGGCCTTGCCTTTGCCGTAACGGTTGACAGTGAGAGAGAAGGCGCCCGGCATAAAAGTCATCCTCGTAGGTGCTGAGCACTGCGGCGGTGTTTGTCTTGACCAGGTCGCAAAGCTCCGAAATCCGATATCTGACGCCCTGAAAGCTCATAGCGTTATACTGTCCGTCGTACAAAGCGTCGATTTCCTCGCTGCGCAGGCCGAATACCTCGGCCATGCCGCCGCCGGGCATTCCGCCCAGATAGCTGAGCCATTGACGGAAGGCCTCCTGGCACAGCTCGCAATAGCACTCGCCGCCGTATTCGTTGGAAATATGCCAAAGAATAACGCCGGGATGCTTGCCAAAGGCCTGGGAAAGCCTTACATTGATTTGGCGGGCCTTTTCCCGGTAGACCGGAGAGGTATAGCAGTGGTTGTGCCGCTCTCCCATATGATTCCGGTGCAGGCTGGAATCAACCCGCAGCACCTCCGGATACTTCTGAGCCATCCAAGCGGGGCGCGCGCCGGTGGGCGTTGCCAGAATCGTGTAAATACCGTTTTCATAAAGCTGGCCGATGATCCGCCCCAGCCAACCGAAGTCATAGACGCCTTCCTGGGGCTCCAGCTGGGCCCAGGCGAAAATCGCCACGGAAACGCAGTTGACGTGGGCTTCCTTCATTAAGACGATATCCTGCTTTAAAATGTCCGGGCGGTCCAGCCATTGGTCAGGATTATAGTCGCCGCCGTGCAGCATTTTCTCGTTCAAAGGAGAAAGATTCATAAAATCGCACCCTTTCTAAAAACCCGCGGAAGCGGGAAAGTGATCTTAGGGCTATTGTAGCAGACACAGAAGAAAAAGCATATGGAAAAGATAAGCTGGTTTATGCACAAAATGATACAATCTCTTCTTGACAGAAAGCGGTTCCAGTCCTATGATGAAAGAAAAACGGGAGGGGCAAAGCATGTTCAGCAACACTGGAGCGCTTGTGGATACGGAGACGGATGTCAACCCAGAGCCGGAAAAGGAGCTTACGATCCTCAGCTGCGGCCATTACCGCCTGCTGCGTCTGGAAAAGCTGCACACAGTCAGAATCCAGGGCCGCCGGGACTGGCAGCTATTGTATGTGGCCAAGGGCGCGGGCCACTTTTTCCGCCCGCGGGAGGAGCGGGTAAAACAGGGGAGCGTTGTGGTGTATCCCCTGGAGAGCCTCAGGACTATTTTTATCTGCTGAAGGAGGCCCCGGAGATTTATTGGATACACTTTACCGGGGAAAGGGCGGAAGGCCTTTTGGAGGAGTGGGGGCTTTTTCATGGACATTCCTGCTTTGTGGGGGAACAGGACCGCTATTTGAGGTGCTTTGAGGAGATCATTCAGGAGCTGCAGCTGCAGCCTCCGGGGTTTCAGAGGCTGTGCGCCCTGCGTTTTGAGGAGCTGCTTTTGTCTATGGGCCGGCAGCGCCTGCGGCTGAAAAATCCCCAGCTCGCCGGCGACAGCCTGGTGACACAGGTGCTTAACGATATGTATAAGACGTATTATCGCAATTATACCATAGAGGATTACGCGAAACGGCATAATGTCAGCGTCTGCTGGCTGATCCGCCGGTTTAAGCAGGTGACGGGGGAATCACCAAACCAGTATTTGATCCAAATCAGAATCCGCCGGGCCCGGGAGCTGTTGGAAAGCTCCAGGCTGAACATGGGGGAGATCGCTTCTGTGCTGGGCTATGAAAGCCCCTTGTATTTCAGCCGGCAGTTTAAACAGCTTCAGGGGGTCAGTCCCAAGCGCTACCGGGAGCAGAGACAGAAATAAGGGAGAGCGGCAGTTTTAGGCTGCGCTAAAGGATTAATGATGAAAGAAAAATGGAGAACCAGGCGGAAAGCCGACAGAATAAAACGGCGCCGCGGGCTTCCGTTTTATTCTGGTAGAGCGGCTGCCCTGCTCTTTGGAAATTTTCATAAAAATTTAAGCTCAAATGTGTGAGAATCTACGTTGGAATTATTGACATATTCCCATAACTAGGTTATACTTTGCCCAAAGAGGAGGTGCTTACCTTGGCCAGACCACCTAAATGCCGGTGTATTTGTTCCGTGCCCAAAACCACGTGCTTTGAGCCTCATGGTCAGCCGGGCGGTGAGACGGTGAATATCGGCTATGACGAATATGAGGTGATTCGTCTGCTGGATTACGAACTGCTGTCCCAAAAGCAGTGCGCGGACAAAATGAGTATTTCCAGATCCACTGTGGCGAGAATGTACGAACATGCCCGCCAGCAGACTGCCGACGCTCTGGTGAACGGAAACCGGATCACCAGTTCCGGCGGAGATATCCGGGTCTGTGCGGCGATGCGGCCGGAATGCAGGCATATAAAGAATTGCTGCCACCGGCTGAAAAGCCCGGGAGAATAAGCGGAGAAGGCGTCTTATGCAGACGGCTCCGGCGGAAGCGCGATCTTAAAAGCGAGGCTGAAATCGGCTGGTAAGCCGGCCCGGGCCGGGTTGGCTGGGCACAAGAGAGCTGTATGCAAAACGGAAAAGGGCTTTCCGGAGAGGCTCGTGGACAGAAGCCTTCCGTGGCCGGAGCGCGGACGCGGGGGGAAAGGGTGAGCACATCTAGTCGAAATAGAAATGTCATTGGGAAAAAAGATGAAATGGAGTTGGTATCAGTGAAAGTATTGGTGATTGGCGGCGTAGCCGCGGGAACCAAAGCCGCGGCGAAGCTAAAACGGGAAGACAGAGGGCTGGACGTAGCTCTGATCACAAAGGATCAGGATATTTCTTACGCGGGCTGCGGACTGCCTTATTATGTAGGCGGATGATCGAAAGCAGAGACGAGCTGATTGTCAATACGCCTGAAAAAATACGCGGCTCTTACCGGCGTTCGGGTGCTTACCGGCCGTGAGGTTGTGGAGCTGGACAGCGGCAAGAAGCTGGTAACGGCCAAAAACCTGATTACCGGAGAAACGGAGGCCTATTCCTATGACCGGCTGGTGATCGCCACCGGAGCGTCCTCCGCGGTGCCTCCCATCGAGGGAGTGGGCTTGAAGGGCGTGTTCAAAATGAGGACGCCTGACGACGCTATTCGGATTCGGGATTACGTGGAAGCGGAAAGGGTAAAAAAGGCCGTAGTGATCGGCGGAGGCTTTATTGGCCTGGAGGTAGCGGAAAACCTGCTGGCCCAGGGCGTGGATGTGACCGTGATGGATTTCGCTTCTCAGATTATGCCCAATGTGCTGGATCCTGAAATGGCGGATTACGCCCAACGGCATCTGCGGAAGCAAGGGGTCCGTGTTTTGACCGGAACGAAAGCGGAAAAGCTGGTGGGGGATGTCCGGGTAACGGCAGTGAAAACCGCCTCCGCCACGCTGCCCGCAGAATTGGTGGTGCTTTCGGCGGGCATCCGTCCCAATACGGCGTTTTTGGCTTCCAGCGGCATCGAGATGGAGAAGGGCGCCATTGTGGTGGATTCCCAGCTGAAAACCAATCTCCCCGGCGTATATGCCGCCGGCGACTGCGCTCTGGTGACCAACCGGATCACCGGCCGCCGCCAGTGGTCGCCTATGGGCTCCTCCGCTAACCTGGAGGGGCGTACCCTGGCCCAGGTGCTGGCCGGCAAGGAGAAAACCTATCCCGGCGTTTTGGGCACCGGCGTGGTTAAGCTGCCGGGCCTGAACTGCGGCCGCACCGGCTTGACGGAAGCCCAGGCCAAGGAGGCCGGCTACGACGTGGTGACAGTCCTGGCGGTTACGGACGACAAGGCCCATTATTATCCGGACGCGGCGTTTTTCGCTACTAAGCTGATCGCCGACCGGAAAACTCATAAGCTGCTGGGAATGCAGGTGTTCGGCCCGGGAGCGGTGGATAAGATGGTGGATATCGCTGTAATGGCCATCAACATGGGGGCTGTCCTGGAGGATTTCGAAAACGCCGATTTCGCTTATGCGCCGCCGTTTTCTACCGCGATTCATCCCTTTGTCCAGGCGGTTTATATCCTTTTGAATAAAATCAACGGCGATCTGGTGAGTATGACTCCCGCCGAATACGCCGCGGGAGCCGCCGACGGCTATCGGGTTATCGACGTGGCGCCGGCGCCGTCTATCCGGGGAGCCACCTTTGTGGATTTGGCCTCGGTCAACGGAGAGATCCCGGGAATTGGTCGGGACGAGAAGCTTTTGCTGGTGTGCGTCCGGGGCAAACGGGGCTATTTTCTCCAGAACCGGATGAAATATTACGGCTATAAGAATACGGTGGTGCTGGAGGGCGCTACCTCCTTTAACGACGTGAAGGTGAAAAACGCTCAGGCGGCAGTGCCTCCCGCGGAGGTGACCCGGGTGAAGGGCCTTGGGTTCCTGTTTGACAAGCGGACCCAGGACCGGTTCAACGGCAGAGTCATCACCCGCAACGGCAAAATTACCGCCGAGGAAAGCCGGGCCATCGCCCAGGCGGCGGAGCTGTACGGCAGCGGGGAAATTGCCATGACCTCCCGCCTGACGGTGGAAATCCAGGGCGTGCCCTTTGACAATATCGAGCCTCTCCGGGAATTTTTAGCCCAGAACGGCCTGGAAACCGGCGGCACCGGCTCCAAGGTGCGCCCGGTGGTATCCTGCAAGGGTACCACCTGCCAGTATGGCCTGATTGATACCTTTGCCTTATCCGAGGAGATCCACGAAAGATTTTATCACGGCTATCATGATGTGAAGCGCCTCATAAATTTAAAATCGCCGTAGGCGGCTGCCCCAATAACTGCGTCAAGCCGGATCTGAACGACCTGGGTATTATCGGTCAGCGGATCCCTCAGGTAGATCTGGAGAAGTGCCGCGGCTGTAAGGTGTGCCAGGTGGAAAATACCTGCCCCATTAAGGTGGCGAAGGTCCGGGACGGCAAGGTGGTCATCGACGACAGCATTTGTAACCACTGCGGACGGTGCGTAGGCAAATGCCCCTTTAAGGCGGTGGAAGCCCATCAGGACGGCTACCGGGTCTATATCGGCGGCCGCTGGGGCAAAAAAAGTGGCTCAGGGAAAATATTTGGATAAGGTGTTCACCACCAAGGAAGAGGTCCTGAATGTGGTGGAGAAGGCTATCCTCCTATTCCGTGAGCAGGGAAATACCGGCGAACGGTTCGCGGATACGGTCGCCAGGCTGGGCTTTGAGAATGTCCAGGAGCAGCTGCTTTCCAACCAGCTTCTGGAGAGAAAGCAGGAGAATCTTTCCGCGCAGAAACATATGAAAGGCGGAGCGACTTGCTGAAGAAACTGACAGCGCTCCTGCTTGCGTTGGCTGCGGCGGCCTCTCTGGCCGCCTGCCAAGGCGGACAGGAGCCCAATGGAACAAACGGTAATACTCACGAAGCCTCCCTCTCAGAAAGGATCCAGCATAGAAACGGATTCTGAAGCAGAAAGCGCCTCCGCCTCTGGAGGAGCGTATTATTCCTTTTCAGGATGCCTCCGGAGAGCAGATCACCTTGAGGGAAAAGCCCCAAAGGGTCGCGGTGCTGTTTTCCTCCTTCGCCGATGTGTGGGGAGACCGCCGGCGGCCGGGTGGATATCACCGTGGGGGAAAGCGTAGAACGGGGCTTCGCCCCGGAGGACGTCCTTTTGGTGGATGACGGAGCGGGCAAAACCATTAACCAGGAGCTGCTTCTCTCCTACGAGCCGGATTTCGTGATCTGCTCGGCGGATCTGGAGGAACAGGTGAAAACGGCGGAATTTCTGCGCAAGCAGGGAGTGCCGGCGGCGGTATTCCATGTGGAGGAGTTTCAGGAATATCTGGATATGCTGAAAATCTGCACGGATATCACCGGGGACCAGGAAGCCTATGAGACCTACGGCACCCAGGTGCGGGAGGAGGTCGAAGCAGTGCTGGCGTCGGTGCCGGAGACCGGAGAAGCCGAACAGAAGCGGATTTTGTTTATCCGGGCGGGCTCGAAATACAGCGCTACCAAGGCGAAAACCGCAGAGAACAATTTCGTGTGCGTCATGCTGAAGGAGCTTGGCACCTACAATATCGCGGAGAACGCTCCAGTGCTTCTGGATGGCCTGAGTCAGGAGGAAATCCTGATGGAAAATCCGGATTATATTTTCATTTCCACCATGGGCAAGGAGGAGGCCGCCAGGGCTTATATGGACAGCGTGCTTCAGGAGGAAGCCTGGCAGCACTTGGACGCCGTCAAAGAAGGCCGGTACGCCTATCTTCCCAAGGAATTGTTTCAGTTTAAGCCCAATAAAAGGTGGGGCGAGGCTTACCGGTATTTAGCGGACTTATTATATCCAAAGGAGAGCTGACGGAGTATGGGAAAAGGGGCTGAACAAAAGGAGCACCGTTATTTTTGCAGGACGAAGGCCGGATGGCTGACCCTTTGCCTGCTGCTTTTGTGCGTCCTCCTGCGCTGCAGGGAGTCCTGGCGGGCATCGGGCTCTCTGTTTCCGGCGTGCTTCTGCAAAGCGTCACCGGAAACGACCTGGCCAGCCCGAATATTATCGGCGTCAACGCGGGCGCCGGGTTTGCAGTGATTTTAATTCTAAGCTATTTTCCTGCCGCGGTCATGGGCCTTCCGCTGGCGGCCTTTTGGGAGCCTTTCTTACGACCCTGGCTATTATGGGCATCGCCAACCGGGTGGATTCCTCTAAGGCTACCGTGATCTTGGCCGGAATCGCCGTCCAGGCGGTGCTCAGCGCGGGAATTTCCTTTTTTTTCCTTGCTGGATACCGACGTGCTGGTGTCCTACAATTACTTTTCTGTGGGCGGCTTGTCCAACTCCAGCATTGATCTGCTATGGCTGCCCGGCACGATTATTTTTCTCGGACTCGCAGTGTCCTTAGCGTTTTCCGGCAAGATCCAGCTCTTGTGCCTGGGAGACAGCATGGCCCTCTCGCTGGGGGTAAAAGTCAAGCAGGTGCGGATGCTCTGTCTGGTGTGCGCCAGCGCTTCCGCTGCCGCGGTGGTCAGCTTCGCGGGCCTGCTGGGGTTCGTGGGCCTGATGGTGCCTCATATTTCCCGCAAGCTGGCGGGAACCCAAACCGCTCCCCTGCTGGCGGTATCCGCTGCAGTGGGCAGTATTTTGGTGCTGACGGCAGATCTGGTGGGGCGGACAGCCTTCGCCCCCTCGGAGGTGCCGGTGGGGATCGTGATGTCCCTGATCGGCGCTCCCTTTTTCTTCATTCTTCTGATGCGAAGGAGGTCTGCGCGGCCATGCTGAGCTTTCATCAGGTCTGCGCCTCTTATGGGAAAAATCAGGTGCTGGACCATATTGATTTCTCTTTGGTGCCCCACAAGCTTACCGCCGTAGTAGGCAGAAACGGAAGCGGCAAATCCACTCTGGTTTCCTGTGTCAACCAGGAGCTTCCCTATACCGGAGAAATTACCTTTTCCGACCGCAATCTGGCGGTGATGACCTTACGGGAGCGGGCGCAGCTGATCTCAATTCTGCCCCAAACCCTTCATTCTCCGGCTGTCACGGTGGAGGAGCTGACGGCTTTCGGCAGGAACCCTTATCTGGATTTTGGAAAACGGATGTCCCCAAAGGACTGGCAGGCCGTAGACGACGCGCTGGAGGCGATCGGAATCTCCGGCCTGCGGGATAAGCTGGTGACGGAGCTTTCGGGCGGCGAGCGGCAAAAAGGGCCTATTTGGCTATGGTGCTGGCTCAGAATACCAGGGTTATGATTTTGGATGAGCCTACCACTTATATGGATATGGAATATGAGGCCGCTTTTTTCCGCCTGCTGGAGACGCTGAAAACAAAACGCAAGATCACGTTTCTGGTCATCATGCACAATCTGTCCCAGGCCGTGCGGTACGCCGACCGCATCGTCGTGCTGGATGGGCGGCGCATACGCTACCAGGGAGACACACGGGCTTGCGTGGCCAGCGGAGTGCTGGAGTCGGTGTTTCATGTCAGACAGCATCAGGCGGAGGATAACGGTGAGAAATTTATTTTTTTCACTTAAAGGCAAAGGCAAAACACCCTGTTTCGGCGCGGCGCTGAAACCGTCTTTTTGCAAAAGCTTTTTGTTTCAGCCTGTGGAAATGAAAAAAGGCTGGAACAAATTCTTACGGAATTTTAAAACCTGCAAGATTCTCTTGTAGGTTTTTCTTTTGTTATGTTATACTAAATGTGACAGGATATCTTTCGGGATTTTCTAATATCATGAGAGGTGCGGTTTTCTGCTTTCCGGTTTAGAACCGGAAAGAAAGGACGAAACTAAGAATAGGACGAGAAGCTTTCTATGCCGCCGGCTTTTGCCGCTTTAGGGCGGTTGAGCGACGGCAGCAGGCTGTTGAACCAGGAAAAGGAGGGCTGTTTATGAGCTGGAAAAGATCTGTCTGTGTTTTTGTCTGCGTCTGCGTCTTAACGGCCGGCTGTTCCTGCTCCTGGGAGCAAGGCGATCCCAGCGGCTCCGTCAGCATAGGGCAGGCCCATTCCCCTAACGACCCTGGCAGCAGCATTGCAAATTTGGAGGAAAATTACGCCCTGATTACCTGGACGCCGGAATCTCTCGCGGAGGAGTACGGCTATCAGCGGCAGCTTTCCGGCTTCAATCATTTGCAGGGCGACACCTTGCGTAAATGCTACCGCCTTCTCCTGGACGCGGTTTACCGGGTTTCCAATGAACAAAGCGTGGATGGCCATTACCGGGTGAAAAAGGTTGTGATGGAAGGCGTCGCTCTCAGCAAAAGCCAGGTGATGCAGGTGGTCATCGCCCTACGCAACGATAATCCGCAATTGTTCTGGGTGCTGAATGATCTGCGCTACGGCGTCAGCGACGGAAGCACGGTAATACAGCTATGCTCCTATTTTTCTGGTACGCAGGTGCAGAAGGCCTCTGAGAAAATGGATACCGCCCTGAAAGCGGTGCTGAAGAAGGCGCCGAAAGGCTCCTCCGAATTTGAGCGGGAGCTTTACCTGCATGACCAGCTGATCAGCCTGGTGGAATACCACGATGAGGCCGAAGACCATTCCTCAGAATATCCAATGGCGTTCAGCGCGTACGGCGCTTTGGTGGACGGCAAGGCTGTGTGCGAAGGGTATTCCAGGGCTATGCAGCTATTATCGAACTGCTTGGGCCTGCAATGCGCTTTGGTCACCGGCGTGAGCCAGGAGATTGCCCATATGTGGAACCTGATCCGAATTGAGGGGAATGGTACCATTTGATTTGACCTGGGATGACGCGGCATCTATGTCTATTTATCAGTATTTTAACCTTACTGATGAGCAGATCTCTGTGAATCATACAATGGACCCCTTGATTCCCGCCGACGGGGACTCGCAATGGGACCGTTCCCCTATATAATTTGTATCTGCCGGAATGCACCTCCCTGGAATACAATTATTATCATCAGAAAGCAGTACAAATTCATACCCTGGGCAATGAAGATGACCAGGAGGCAATGGACGCGGTGCTGAATGCGGCCGCCAGACGGGAACGCACCATTTCCTTTCAATTCAGTCCGGATTTAGATTTTGACATCGCGGTTGCTCGTCTTTTGACGGAGGAGCCCTATAAATATGCTTATTACGTGCATTGCGCCAATGCCTATTTCGGTGAAGAGAAGGCCCCCTTGCAGGAAGGGGAGGCGCGTTATGTCTTGGACAAAAATCAACGGGCGGTGACTATTGAGCTGCTGTACCGGTAACGGAGGGTATTATGGATAAAAAACGGATCGAAGCGGCGGTAACTGAAATTTTGCTGGCAGTGGGAGAAAACCCAGATCGAGAGGGGCTGAAGGAAACCCCAAAGCGGGTGGCGAAAATGTATGAGGAGATCTTTTCCGGCCTCCACGACGACCCGGCCAGGCATTTGAAAATATTTCACGAGCCTGAACAGCACAACGAGCTGGTAATCGTGAGAGATATTCCTCTGTATTCGGTATGTGAGCATCATTTGCTGCCGTTTATCGGCGCGGCTCATATCGCCTACATACCGCAAAAGGGAAATATTATCGGTTTATCCAAATTTGCCAGGATAGTAGACTGCTTTGCGCGCCGTCCCCAGGTTCAAGATCGGCTTACGGCTCAGATTGCGGATTTTCTTTTGAAAATTTGGAACCCTAAGGTGTGGCGGTGATCACCGAAGCGGAGCACCTGTGCATGACCATGCGGGGCGCACGCGCGGCGGGCAGCAAAACTCAGACCTCCGCTCTGCGGGGCATCATGAGAACTGACGCGAAAAGCCGCAGCGAGGTTATGGCCTTGCTGACCGGCTCCGGTCGGTAAAAATTTAGAGCTTTTCTGGTAGAAAGCTGAACCCGCCGGTTGGATTTTTTTCATCCGACTGCTGTTTTTTGCTTTGCCCGCCGCGGCAAAAGACTCCACGAATTTGCCAGGCTCCGGCCGCGGTAATTTTCATAAAAACCAGCAGCTTAAAAATTCTCCCATTAAAAGGCTGGGTGCGCGTCTCGGCGGCGTGCCCGGATATCTGGTGGAAAAGGAAAACAGAGAAAAAAAAGATGGCGATTTAAAATCATATCGGTAAGTAAAAACGGGTCCTATCACCGGTGCTGGGAAGGGCTCGGCCTCTGCGGCTGATTTCCCGGCGACAGAGTGTAAAATGAAATCGTTGCTCGGGATATAACTGAGCTCTGTTTTGCGGAAATATAAATTGACAATCACATATGATAGATGGGAGAGCGGACAATGAAGCTTTGGGATGGCAGCCTTTTTTCTCAGCCTATGGGCGGCGGCTCTGATTGCGACGGCGATCTATGTGATTTACCTGTGGCACCATCCTCATCGGCGCACAAAATCCGAAAGGCAGGCAGAGGAAGCGCCGATCCTGATTCGAAACGCTGTGACCCGCGACTCAAATTTTGAAAAAAAGATTGAAAAAATCCTTGACAAACTAGATTCCCTTTGATATACTAGTGAAGCTGTCAAAAGACAGCAAGGAATTAAAGAAAACATAAAAAACTATTGACAGCAGATGGTTGATGTGTTAAAATTTAATTCCGCTGATTCTGTGAAGAGTCAGTCATCAGGACCTTGAAAATTAAACAACGCGAAGAAGAAAAGAGACCCGTAATTCCTTTAGGAGCGAGTCTGGCGGAGAGCTGGACGAGCGGGGGAGAGCGTCAGCCCCGGAGAGAAAGAGACGCGAAACACGCGAGTGTTTCAATGAGCGAGAGAAGCTCTGAAATTGATTAGGACGCCGGAAGGCGTTTTAATAGAAATTTTAGAGAGTTTGATCCTGGCTCAGGACGAACGCTGGCGGCGTGCCTAACACATGCAAGTCGAACGGAGTTAAATTCGACACCCGAGTATCCGGCTGGGAGGCGGGGTGCTGGGGGTTGGATTTAACTTAGTGGCGGACGGGTGAGTAACGCGTGAGTAACCTGCCTTTCAGAGGGGGATAACGTTCTGAAAAGAACGCTAATACCGCATAACATCAATTTATCGCATGATAGGTTGATCAAAGGAGCAATCCGCTGGAAGATGGACTCGCGTCCGATTAGCCAGTTGGCGGGGTAACGGCCCACCAAAGCGACGATCGGTAGCCGGACTGGTAAACCTCTGTTCTTAGTGACGATAATGACGGTAGCTAAGGAGAAAGCTCCGGCTAACTACGTGCCAGCAGCCGCGGTAATACGTAGGGAGCGAGCGTTGTCCGGATTTACTGGGTGTAAAGGGTGCGTAGGCGGCGAGGCAAGTCAGGCGTGAAATCTATGGGCTTAACCCATAAACTGCGCTTGAAACTGTCTTGCTTGAGTGAAGTAGAGGTAGGCGGAATTCCCGGTGTAGCGGTGAAATGCGTAGAGATCGGGAGGAACACCAGTGGCGAAGGCGGCCTACTGGGCTTTAACTGACGCTGAAGCACGAAAGCATGGGTAGCAAACAGGATTAGATACCCTGGTAGTCCATGCCGTAAACGATGATTACTAGGTGTGG
>VOFI01002978.1_pt1 | contig 12311 bp, 22 predicted proteins | sample 5384131 | NCBI WGS metagenome assembly VOFI01 (sample SAMN12384728, study PRJNA508395) | human gut metagenome | isolation source: healthy gut H | host: Homo sapiens
AGGAGAAACAGCCGAGGATGTTCAAAGAGTTTCGTATGATGAAAGCGGGAGATGCTGGCGCTGCCGGAGCAGGAAGTGTGCGGCTATCTGCAGGCAGGATATCTGTATCCGAACAGTCCATTAATTTACATGCTTCCTGTGCTGCCGGACAACATCGGTACGGCCGTATTTGTGGTGAATCAAAAAATTTTATAACGAACTGTTGGGAGCGAGGCGCTAAGGAACGGAGAAACAATTATATATCCTGTACGACGGGCAGATCATTGTCTCCCGAAAATTTTTGATACGGAGGCCGATGAACTGCCCGGCAGACGGCAGTTATGGAAGCGGTGCAACAGAAACAGGGGAAGGTGACTATCGGCGGAGAGCATTATTCGTTTACAGCGGAGCGGAGTGAGCGGACTCCACCTACTGTACTCTGCAGACTATGGATGTTTTTCGTGAGAAGATATTGTCAGAGCAATGGGGGATTTGTTTTTGCTGCTGGTGTGCAGCGTGCCGCTGCAATCGCGGTGGTAAGCGTCAAGGGCGGTTTCCACCCAGAGTGAAGAGGCTGAATATGCTGTTAAATCAGAAGGAGGATTCATATAATTATGACAGCATCGAGAGGGGATACAATGCTGACAAAAAGCAGCCAGGAATCTACCCGTGAAAATTTTGAACCATATCGCAAATCTGGCTTTATCAGAAGCTTTGTTCAGAGTGATTACAGGAAGGATGAAATATACAGGGCGGCGCGGAATTCTTGGATTTTTGCTGGAAGACATCAGCCTGTTTCTGGTTGTGCTTATGGGAGACAGGGGAGACGGTAATGAGGGAAGGATACACACCCTGATGCTTCAGGAGATTGAGAAGGAAAATACGGTGGAGGGCTGGCAAGTTGGGCTGATTAACAGCGGTCAGAGCCTGTATGTGCTGTTTGGCAGAGAGAGAGAAAGCATGGAAGAAAGGTGCTGCAGCGGCTGTTTACCTGCGGCCAGGAGCACGTGAAGAGTTTATCATGGCTGTCAGCGAATACCATGAGGATTTCGAAGAGGGGGCGAAGGCTTATCTTGAGGCGGACGCAGCTTATGACAACCGTTTTTTGGAAGATAACAGCATGATGTTACGCTTTTCATCGTTGGGAGGTCCTGGGACAGTCGAGATGCTGCCGGACGTATATCTGTACAATCTGAAAGCGATCCGTTCGGGCAGTATGCCGGAGGTGCAAAAGGACAGTGGAGATATATGCAATCGGGTGAAGCAGGGAAACCAGACACTTTTTGACTTTTCGTATCATGTATAACGACCTGCTCCATTTGCTATTGGAGGAATTTAAAGATGTGAACGGACCTGAAGGATGTATACAATGTATTTATGCTGTCCCAATGTCTGAATATCCATGATTTTAGCGATATCCCTATGCGAAGCCTGCCGTATGCTGATGGATAACCGACGGGCTACCGCAAAGGAACAGGACAATATGGCTGCCCGCGCGGTTTCACATGGGCAGGAGAATTTCGGTAACCCTGAATTAAATATGGGAATGCTGGCTGAATATCTGGGTATCAGTCCGGTGACTCTTGCGGTGGAGTTCAGGAACAGCGAAAATATCAGCCCTTCCGACTACCTGGTGGCCATACGCATGGAGAAGGCGAAAAGAGTTGGAGAATACTAAGCTGCTTGTGAAGGAAGTTAGCCAGGCTGTTGGATACGAGGATGACCATGTGTTTATGAGGCGGTTTAAGAAATATGTGGGAAAGACGCCTAAGGAGTACCGCATGGGCAGAATGTGAATTCGGATGATAATGGAGAAGTGAAGGAAAGAATCAGAAAATGCCAAGAACAGAAGAAATACTTATGACAGGATGGGAATTCGATTGATGAAATGCGGTCCTTTTTACAGTGTTGCCGAGGCTGCCAAGAAACTGAAAGGTGCAGGGAGTGCCTGAAGAGATGCCTGATATCCCGGAAGATTTGCGCTTCACATCGGTTAGACTACCTCATGAGCGGTGGACGCACCCTTTGACAGAAATATGGCAGGGAGAAGATCAGGGGGTTCAGGGACCGCTGGGGTATCGGCTGGTACAGGAGAGCGCTGCGTCTGGAGCATAAATATCCGAGGTACCTGTACTTTATGGAGTTCGGCGGTGTTTACGAGAATTGTACCGTATGGGTGAACGAAAAATGTGCAGGAGGACATAAGTATGGTTACAGTACCTCCTATCAAGTTGAAGGGTGTTTGTTCGTATCAGGAGGCGGGGTGCCTTGGGGATAGCCGCGAAGCCGGAGATTTGGCGGGAGCGGCTTCAGCATCTGAAGGAGCTGGGCTGCAACGCAATCCGGGCAGCCCACCATACCTTTGCGGAAGAGTTCATAGATCTGTGTGATGAGATGGGCTTTATGTGTATGAGGAATGTTTTGATAAATGGCAGGGCGGGCTTTATGGCAGATATTTTGAGCAGGAATGGCAGTCTGATATGGATGTTAGGATAAAAGCGGGACAGAACCGTCCCAGCGTGTTATATGGGGTGTGGGAAATGAGGTAGAAAAACCAGGGGCAGGAATCTATGCTGAAAAATATTGCAGATGCTTAAGAGGTACCTGCCTTTGGGATGATACACGGCCTGTGTCCCTATGCGATGAATCCTCATTTTAAGAGAGAGAAAGCGATGTGAATCTGTCAGCGATCAAGGATATTCAGCAGTTTGTGGACGAGATATCTGATACAGAAATCTATGACAATCGTGAACGTGGAGCGAATTTCGGGTATTGCAGAACTAGTTGGATATTATTTCCCTGCAATTACCAGGAACAATGGTATTCGCTGATTCATGAAGCCGTGCCAGATAAACTGATTCTGGGTACGGAGCTATACCAATATTTTATGGGGGAATGGGGGAGCAGATGCAGAATTTTTACTGAGAAAAATCCGTCCCTGATTCCATTTGAAAACCATACTGTATTGGGGGGTATGATCTGGACTGGCTACGACTATCCGGGTGAGTCCATGGGTTACCCAGCCAAGGGGTGGGGCGGCGCATTAATCCGCACGAATATGAGTGCAGGTCAGGTTCTATCTCATCCAGAGTTATTGGAGAGAGCCAATGGTGCATTTTTTCCGTTATGGATTATTCTCTGGCAGATGAAGGGATAAAGGAGCACTGGGATATGCTCTGCTTACGCAGATCATTGGCAATTCTCTCGATTCCATAAATGTTTGATTCCATATTCGGATTGTCAGTAACTGTGAAGAGGTAGCATTATATCTGAATGGTAAACGATTCTAAATTCCCCCGCCCTAAGGATTGCCGTCGCCCCAACAGGTTGATTACGGGATTCCTGCCCTGGCAGCCAGGAACAGTGCGGGTAGTTCGGATTGAACGGTGGAAAAGCAGTCTGCAGCCAGGAAACCGTGACGCCGGGGCCTCGCCATAAAGCTGCAGTTTGATGGGCCCGCCATGTGAAAGCGGGAGGAAGGGTATCAACACTGCTGACAGTCAGGGCCGCTGACGGGGGAGGGGCATCCATATTTTCGGGAGAGTGGAAAAAGTGCGGTTCCGAACAGAAGGTCCGGCTGTGATTCTGGCAGTAGACAACGGAGATATTACAGGAAATGAACCCTATAGGGAAGACCATATTCATATGCATCGGGGATGTGCCAGCGTACTGATTGTGCTGACAGGAGAGCCAGGGCGTGTGTCAGTATGGGCGGACTCGGATGGTATGAGAAGCGGGCAGATCACTTTGTGTAGGGTAGATAAGATGGGCTGTATAAAGAGGATTATGGAGGAACAGAATGGAACCATATTTTTTATGCAACAGAAGACAGCATTACATTGTACTGGGAATTGCCTGAGGATTCGGGAGTCTATGAAGGGTACCGGATTTTGGTGGATGGGCGTGAGGCAGGAATTACAAACAGAACTCATTATGAGCTGACGGGGCTGGAAGCTGAGAGGTGAATTATGAGATCAGCTTATATCGGATTCCTAAAACTTTTAAGGAAAACGACGGTTCGAAAGCTAGAGGAAATGCAGTTGAAGAGGCGGAGCAGGAATGTCCCCGGAAAAGCAGTTTGAGAACAACAACGCCGCACCGAAGAAGAAAAGCTGAATGTTACGCAATCACCTTACCGGGCGGCTGGCGACAGACATACCATGAATACGTTGGTTCTTCAGCAGGCACTGACGACCGCGGACCTGGAGAAACCGTGTACCTGCCTGCTGGCGTTTACCGTACAGGAGCGCTGCGCCTCCACAGTGACATGGAACTGTATCTGGAGTGAAGGGGCAGTGCTTTTAGGGACAGATAACCCGGAGGATTACCTGCCACGTATTTGGAGCCGTTTTGAAGGTACAGAGGCTTCCTGCTACCAAAGCCTTTTAAATTTGGGAGAATTAGATCATGATGCAGTGATATAATTGTAAAAAAAATGTGGTGATCCGGGAGGCGGTACTATTGAGAGAGCGGAGGAAGAACCTTGGCAGAGAGGGTGATTGCGGATGAAACGGTGCGGCTGAAGGGATTATCTGAGGAATTGGGGGATATGATCCAGGAGTGGCGAGAAACCGGAGACCATATACCCGGCAGAGTACGTCCCCGGCTGATTAATATGAGTAACTGCCAGAATATTACATTATCGCATGTGACTTTGAAAAAATGGAGCCAGTTGGAATGTACATATGATTTATTCAGATCATATTGTGACAGATCATTGCATTTTCTACTCCGAGAATATATGGAATGGGGACGGCTGGGATCCGGACTCGTCCACGGACTGTACAGTCTTTGGCTGTACGTCTCTACACAGGAGATGATTCTGTGGCGATAAAGTCCGGTAAAACCCGGAGGGTAATACGGTTAACCGTCCTTCTGCCCGGATCAGAGTTTTTGACTGTCAATGTGCATTTGGTCACGGAATATGTATCGGAAGCGAGATGTCCGAGGCGTAGAGGATGTGTATCTGGGATTGTGATATGGGAAATTCACTCTGTGGTATCGAAATTAAAGGCACTAAAAAAGCGAGGAGGTTATGTTCGCGGGGTAAAGGTAGTAAATGTGAGGCCAGGGTTTTATTTCATTCCGTGGGCTTTATTTCTTTGAAAATTCCGTGGGCTTAGCAGAACGATGAATGTGAAGCCATGTTATCGGCGGTCAATTAAGACCGCCGATTGTTCGTCTAATCGAATGGAAGTTCTTCCCCGTTTCGATAAGCCTCATATCGCCAGAGCAGGTCCTGTTGCTTGAGGAATTCATAGCAAGTCAATAACTCATTTTTTAGGGTAATCCTTGATGTCCGTTGATAATGGAGTTCTTCCGCTAGTGTCTTAAATTTCAAGTCATTTCGCATGGCTTCAGCTATAAACTCATCCATGCTGACCTCACCCGGCTCATGTTCTGCTTCAGCAAAATAATCATAATAATCCATAGCTGTCCTCCTGTAACGTTTAGTATGCTTCATACTTCATGATGCGTGCTTGCATCTGGTCATCCATAATCAGCTGATTCCTGACCATCGCCCAGTTCGAAACCGGGCGGCCGTTCCATTTCTTATAAAGTTCTGTAATGCGCAAATATAACGCTTTATGTACCGCTTCTTCACTGGGGAAGGCCCCCTTTTTAGTGACCTTCCTGAAACTTGAGTTAACTGCTTCAATCGCATTAGTAGTATACATGACTTTGCGTACGGCACTTCCATAATTGAAAAGCTGCTCTACGTGTGACCAGTTACGCACCCAGACATCAACTGCTCCTAGATACTGACTCCACGACTGCTTAAAACGTTCAAATTCACTTTCTGCTGCTTTCAGACTGGCTGCTCCGTATACTTTCTTTAACTGTGCCGTATACTTCTTATATTCCTTCGAGGGGATATAGCGGACCGAGCTCCGGATCAGGTGCACAATACAGCGCTGCACTACAACATCCTTGAAGATGGATCTGGCGCCTTCCTCCAGCCCGGATACGCCGTCCATGCTGATAAACAGTACGTCCTCCACACCGCGTGCTTTTATTTCATCAAAAATCTGCATCCAGTAATGCTTGCCTTCTGCATCGCCAATCCAAAGCCCAAGGATGTCTTTGGCACCATTGACATCATAGCCTAGGATGACATAAACTGCACAGCTCTTAGTCTCATTTTCTTTGCGGATGTTAACATACAGACAGTCTACAAAGAGAAACGTATAGAACTTCTTAAGAGGCCGGTTCTGCCATTCCTCCACAGTCTCAATCACTCTGTCTGTGATGTTGGATATGGTATCATGAGAAATCTCGAAGCCATAAATATCTTCAATCGTATCAGCAATATCACGGTCACTCATACCTCGTGCATACATGGCAAGCACCTTGTCCTCGATACCGCTGACATCTCTTGTACGTTTTGGAATTGCCTGCGGTTCAAAGGATGCATCCCGGTCTCTGGGGACATCGACTGGTATCTCGCCGTAAGAAGTCTTAACATTCTTGTGGAGATATCCATTACGGCGGTTATCCGTATTTTTATAACCATGATCGTTGGACTCATATCCCAAATGTGAGTTCATTTCGCCTTGAAGCATTGCCTCGAACATCGGGCCAAAGATGTCCTTGAGGGCATTCTGCATCTCCTCTGCGTTAGTCGGCTGATATTCATCAATAATCGCTTTAGCAATCGCCATGCTGGCATTGCTCCGTTTGTTTTTCCTTGGTGACATAAGTGCTGTACTCATAATCCTTTCTATTCCTTTCATTTAGTGTATCGCACTTTCACATAAAATATGCTGCATTTTGAAACAGTTCCTGCAATGCCTCGACTCCTCCCGCGGACCGAGCTCCCATGCCCCCCACATAGCACCGGACATTCTCCTGATCCGGCAGCATATAATCTGCCTGATCGGCGCCTATCTCTTCCATGATACTCTCCTTTCATGCGAGCAATACTATAGCTGGTGTCAGCACACTAGCTATAGTATATATATGATATTTTTAAATCATGACTTTCCCGAATATGTATTTTTACAAAAAACACCTGATGCAGATATCTCCTCATCAAGCATTCTTCCATATCACAGTGTTCGACAAAATGCACATTTATTTGCCATGGATTTCCACATGGATATCCACATAGTTTTCATTCATTTTTCGGTAAAAACTTCGTAAAAAGCACCAATATATGAAACAAAGTTTCAAAAAAGGCAAAAGCATTGATAAATAGTTTCAATCCGTATAATGAAAATAGAAACTGCATCGGATACAGTGACTGCCCGGATTTTCCAATCCGAATGTTCCGGCGATATCCCGGAACATTGGAAAATTTTCAGGGCAGAGAATAAGAGGGTACAATGAAAAATGTTCTGGTAAGACTGCAGGAATATTCTGCCCAGGCCACCACCACGGAGAAAGAGGTGATCGCATTTCTCCTGAAGGAGCCGGAGCAGGCGGCCGGCTGCAGCATACACGAATTGGCGGAACGGACCTTTTCTTCCACCTCCACCGTCATACGGCTCTGCCAGAAGACGGGATTTCGCGGCTATAAGGGAGTTTTCAGCAGTCCCTGCTCTATGAGCTGGCAATCCGCAAGGATTCGGTGGAGAAGCAGATGGAGGAGATCCGCAGGGAGGACAGCCTGGAAGAGATCGTCAATAAGGTAACCTATAAGAATATCGTATCCTGGAGAATACCAGAAAGCTGATCGATATTCCGGTATTGAGAAATGTGTGGAACTGCTGGTGCAGTGCCGTGCGGTCTACCTGTTCGGCCTGGGTTCTTCCCTGCTTGTGGCAAGGGATGCCTATCTGAAATTCCTGCGCGTAAACAAGGAATGTTTTTCTCTGTGACGACTGGCATGCGCAGTATCTGCAGGCCATGAATATACGGGAGGGCAGCATCGCAATCATCATCAGCTATTCCGGCATGACGAAGGAAATGATCTCCTGTGCGAAGAAAATCAAAAAGAAGCAGGATGTTCCGATCATTCTGATCTCACGGTTTGACGATTCGCCGCTGGCTAAACTGGCGGACTACAATCTTTCCGTGGCTGCGACGGAATTCATCATGCGCAGCGGAGCCATGTCCTCGCGCATCTCACAGCTCAATATCATTGATATTCTGTATACGGCTTACATAAATAAGAACTTTGAAGAAAATATGAGGCAGCTGGAACGCACTCATATCAGAAAACAGGAGTAGGAGGTGGAAAATTGATTCCTATTATGCGTACCTGGAGACGGAGAAGGTCAACCAGGAAACGGTACACATTGATCAGTGCAGCACACGGGGAGATCCTGCAGCTGATCAACCGGGAGGATGCTCTGGTGGCAGAAGCCGTGAACCGGGCGCTCCCCAGATCGCGGCCGCGGTAGATACGGCGTATCTGGCGTTAAAGAGGGAGGGCATCTGCTCTATATCGGGGCCGGAACCTCGGGAAGGCTGGGAGTCTTAGATGCCTCGGAGTGCGTGCCCACATTCGGTGTGTAACCGGACCTTGTACAGGGATGTATCGCCGGCGGAGACAGGGCGCTGCGGACTGCGATTGAGGGCTGCGAGGACGATGCCGCGCTGGGGAAGATGCAGATAGCAGGTTGCGGCGTAACCGCAAAGGATGTTGTGGTCGGAATCAGTGCCAGCGGAAGCGCTCCCTTTGTGATCGGCGCTCTTTCAGAGGCCAGGAAAAGAGGGGCGGCGACGGTGGCGGTGGTCAACAATGCGCACAGCAGGATGAAGGAAGTTTCCGATATCTGTATCGAAGCGGTCACCGGGCCTGAGGTGATCAGCGGTTCCACCAGAATGAAGGCGGGCACCGCCCAGAAAATGATCTTAAATATGCTGTCCACGGCGGTGATGATTAAGCTGGGTAAGGTATACGGGAATATGATGGTGGATCTGAAGGCTTCCAAAAAAAGCTGGAAGACCGCGGAACGGATCTTCTGCAGCGTTACAGGCAGGAGTATGGAGGAGGCGCAGCGTTATCTGGAGGCTTCCGGCAAAGACACAAAGCTGGCAATAATGATGTGCCTTTCTGGGCTTGGGAGGGAAGAAGCAAAAGACGCGCTGGATGGCTGCGGCGGATTCCTTAGGAATGCTCTTGTCAGGACTGGCATCAAATGCGGGGACTAGCGGATGAATAAGAGGAAGAGATCGTTTAAACAGCTGAAAAGGACATGTACAGGGCGAGATTCATCTATCTGATGATCCTGCCGGTGGTTGTCTGGTACATCATATTTCAGTACTGGCCGATGAGCTGGCTGTCCATTTCCTTTTTTGACTACAATATGTACAAGGGCTTTGCGGGAAGCGAGTTCATCGGCTTTGAGAACTTCAGCAGATTTTTTTAACGGGCTGGACTTCTGGCGGCTGATGCGCAACGTGCTTCTGCTCAATCTGTATGCTCTGGCCGTGGGATTTCCGATGCCGATCATATTTGCCCTGTTTTTAAATGAAATGCGGTTTAAGAAGGCGAAAAGGTCATACAGACCGTGAGCTTCCTGCCCTATTTCATATCCATGGTGGCATTTGTCTCGATCGTGACCGAATTCCTTTCGCCCTCCACAGGACTGCTGGCGGATATCATGAAATTCTTCGGAAAGGAGCCGGTGTATTTCCTGGGGATGCCAAATACTTCCCGCACGATCATGGTGCTGTCGGGACTGTGGCAGACTATGGGCTACAGCGCCATCGTGTATCTGTCGGCGCTGACGTCGGTGGATGTAAACCTGTATGAGGCAGCTATGGTGGACGGTGCCAACCGTTTCGACCGGCTCTGGCATATCACACTGCCGGGGGATCACTCCCACCATCGTCGTGATGCTGATCCTCAAGGTGGGCTCCTTGGTCAACGCCAACTTTGAAAAAGATCTATCTGTTCCAGAACTCCCGTAAACCTGAGGTATCCGAGGTCATACAGACCTGGGTATACAAGAGGGGCATGATCAAATACGACTACAGCATGGGCACCACCGCGGGACTGTTTAACGGCCTGCTGGCCCTGATCCTGGTCATTATGGCAAACCGGCTTAGCAAGAAGTATTCGGATTCTGCCGGCATCTGGTAAAGGGGGGACGTTTATGCTTCATAAAAAAGATGAGCAGGACGGATTATATCGTGGAAGGAATTCTGCTTCTGATCGGTATCATGACCTGCATCTGTATCTTATACCCGATCGTGAATATACTGGCGGTATCGCTTAGCTCTGACGGCTATGTGCTGCGCCATGAGGTGAGGGTGCTGCCCAAGGGATTTACGCTGCAGGCTTATAAGGATGTGCTGGCCAACGGGGATATCTTGCGATCCTTCGGCAATTCCATCTATATCACGATGGTGGGCTGCGGGGTGAGCCTGATCGCTACATTCTTTGCTGCCTATCCCGTCGCCTGCTGTGAATTTCCGGGAAAGAAAATCTATAATATTTTGTCCTGATCCCGATGTGGTTCCAGGGCGGAATGATCCCGTCCTATATCTGCATCCAGAAGCTGGGGCTGATTAACAGCTACTGGTCACTGATACTGGGGCCCCTGATCTCATCCTACCATGTGCTGATCCTGACCAGCTTTCTTAGGGGAATCCCCGGGAGCTGCTGAATCCGCCCGCATGGACGGGGCCGGGGCTGCGCGTGATGTCGATCGTGGCGCCGCTTGCAAAGGCATCCTTTGCCACCATCGGCCTGTGGTGATCGCAGCCCATTGGAACGCGTATTTCGGACCGCTTTTATATATCACGGATTCTTCAAAGTTCACATTGCACGCAAGTGCTGCGTGAAATAGTCCTGGAGGCAAACGCCGCCCAGTTCGATCTGGGGACCGCGGCCGGGACAGACATCGGTAAAAGCTGGCGGATCAGATCCGCTATGCGATACTGATCGTATCCATCGTTCCCATGCTGGTTATTTATCCGTTTGTCCAGAAGTACTTTGTTAAGGGGTTACTCTGGAGGCGGTGAAAGGCTAGCGCGAACCAAAGTTAGCGCAGGCCAACCCTTCGGTTGGTGACAGGAAAGAGGAAGCACACTGATGTGTGCGTAGGTCATCAACCTTCGGTTGGTGACAGGAAAAAGGAGGAAAGGTAATGAAGAGAGGTAAAGGTAAAAAGAGTTTTTGCGGTTGTATTGGCATTGAGTATGATTCTGTCTCTGGCAGGCTGCGGCAATAAGCCGACCGAATCGACAACCGCGCCGGATGCCGGTAAAACACAGGGAGGCATCGGAGCCCACAGCGAAGGAAAGCGGGAGTGCTTCCTGAAACTGCGGCAGAGTTTTCCTATTTCGGCCCGCTGTGGAAGCCGTATAAGGAATCCACACCCATATTTGACGAGCTGATGAAGCGCACGGGGATAACGGTAAATTTCGAATGGGCCAACGAAGAAGGTTTTGACACACAGCTGGCCTCCAAGGTGGCGGCAAAAGATCTGCCCGATGTGATCAGCGGCGGCACCGGCGCGCCTAAGGCCATCGATGATCTGATCAAACAGGGGCTGATCGTCCTCTGACGGATTATCTGGAGAAGGATATGCCCAACTATATGCGGTTCGTGGACGATAAGGACAGGCTGCAGCTGATCAACCAGGAGGACGGTGAAATCGGTATGGCTTCGGCCTGGTGATGGATGTTCCGCCCGCTTTTCAGCACAATGATCCGGGGACTGGCTGGATAACCTGAATCTGGAGATGCCGAAGACCTGGGATGAGTGGGTGAATGTTTGAAAGCATTTGCCGCTGAAGACGCTAACGGCAACGGAGACCCTAACGATGAGATCCCCTTCGCGATCAACTATGAGCTTCTTCAAATTCATCCTGAATATCTTCGGGATGCAGAGCAACGGCACATTTTCAGTGGTGGACAGGGGAGTATCTGTACGATCCGGAAAACCCGAATTATGAAACTTTCCCTGGACAGCATGAGACAGGTATATGCGGACGGGCTGTTTGCCAAAGAATTCGTTACATTAAAAGGGCGCGGATTTCAACACCCTGGGCGCCAGCAACACGCTGGGCAGCCTGGTTGGGCGGAATATGCGGAAGAACTATACCATCGCCTGCCGTGAAATCGATGAAGACGCTTTCTTCAGCTGTGTAGTGCCGATCACCGGACCCGACGGAGCACAGAATATACCGGCCAGGGCGAAGATCACCGCGAGCACCTATGTGAGCGTACAGGCTGTGGAAGACGGCAAGCTGGATGCGATCATGAAGTTCTTTGACTACGTGTACAGCGACGAGGGTATTGAACTGACCAACTACGGAATTGAAGGCGAGTACTTTGACAGGGTGGATAATAAGCCTGTTTTGAAGGCTCCGTATAATGAGGGATTTGCAGTTGCGAGAGAAAACGGCCTGATCCCCAGCACGATTCCTTTCTGC
>VOFI01001713.1_pt1 | contig 12295 bp, 10 predicted proteins | sample 5384131 | NCBI WGS metagenome assembly VOFI01 (sample SAMN12384728, study PRJNA508395) | human gut metagenome | isolation source: healthy gut H | host: Homo sapiens
CAGCGGAAACTTCCGGATGAATGCCAATGGAAATAAACTGGATGTGTGGCTGATATACCGCTGTGAAAAATGTGATACAAGCTGGAATGGATATTTATACAAGAACAGCACCAGGAATGCTTGGGCAGGATTTGTATAACCGGTTTCTGGAAAATGATGCGGATACAGCCCTGGAATTCGGATGCCGGAAGGAAATTCTCAGCAGGAATAACATTATCAAGGTACCGCTTAAGGTGGAGAAAACGTTCCATGAGGCCAAAGATGCCAGTGAGACATTAGATTATGCAGAGAGGATGATTTCTGCGGAAAATACAGTTCCCGTGGAAAGGATAGTTTCCGTGGAAAGAATAGTTTCCATACACAATCCTTATGAAATTCCGATGCGCCTGGACAAGCTTCTGTGCAGGGAATTGAAATGTTCCAGAAAGGATGTTGTCTGTCTGGAGGACAGCGGAGGTCTGTACATCAGGACAGGAGGGAAGGACAGCAGTAGTCCAGAATCCCTATATATATGGAAGCAGAGATCAGGGAGCCGTTCCCGCAAGGGGACCGCAGGAAATCCGGCTGTAAATCCGGTTAATTTATTGGATTCTCCGAAAAAAGGCAGTGTAAAATAAGGTAAGGCTGGCTTATTTGATTTTCTCAGACTTGACTTATAAATATTACAGATGTAAGATATGAAGGTATTTGTATTGATACTGGCCGTGTATTTTGTCCGGGCAGACATCTTTTTATGTATAACCAGTGAACAGCAGGAACAAAAGGAGGTTTTATAGTGAAATACAGGAAGAAAAAGCTCCTGATTTTACTTTCCTTTCTGGCATTGGCCGGATGCGGCAGCAGGGCAGATGCAGAAGGGGAAGCAGGAGAAATAATAGATGAGCGTCCCTCGGCAATGACAGAAATTGCCGCAACTGTTTCGGATAAGGAGGAAGCAGGGGAAGTTTCGGAAAATGACATTGTCAGAGAGACAATAGACATAGCTGAATCATGCCGGGATATTTATGAAAAGGCAGTACAGGAAAATACAGCAGGCAATCAGGAGCTGGTGCGGGAACTCATAGGCCGCCTTGGAGAAATCGGATATGCCGCAGTGGATACGGAGAATCAGATTGACATGGTAAACTCCGGGCTTATAAAACAGTTCTGCGGTAAGGTTGAGGAAAAGCAGGGAGCAAAGACGACGCTTTTTATTGTGATGGAAAACGGTGATTTAATCCGTAATGAACTGGATACTGCCGGAGGAGAGGTGGATGTTACAAGGCTTGTGTTGAATTGGAAGGATGGGAATCCGGATGTAAGCTATCAAAATACGTATCAGGCCTATTCATGGACGTATGAAGATGACGGATATCTGTTTTTTGAGGAATACTGCCCGCCGGGATTTGATGGCGCCCCGGGGTATACGGCTGTCCGTGTGGACCCCCTGGATCCGGATCTCCGGGAGCTGAACGACAGGTATATTCTTCCTGTGGGTTATGGGCTGAACAACATGTTTACCTCCCATTGGAGTGAAGAGAACTTCGGGGAACTGAATTTCTATGATTTGTATGAACGGATGTATCAGATGAAGTATGGCAGCGGGCCTTTTGCCGCCGCCATTGACAGTGAGGCTTATCAGGTGCCGGAAGAAATTTTTGAAGGCGTATTTATGACGTTTTTCAGGATAGACAGTCAGGTGCTGAGGAGGAGTACGGTTTATCTGGATCAGGATAAGGCTTATCAATACCGTACGAGAGGCCAATACGATTTTGCCCCCATTCCCGGTGTGCCTTATCCTGAGGTGGCGGCCTGCGAAGAAAATCCGGATGGAACAATCAGGCTGACTGTGAATGCGGTATGGCCGAAGGAGCATCTTGCACGGGCGTTTTCCCATGAAGTGGTAATCCGTCTTTTGGAAGACGGCAGTTTTCAATATGTATCCAATCATGTGATACCGTCAGAGAAGAATGTGGAGCCGGTCTGGTATACGGACAGGCTGAGTGACGAACAGTGGGAAGAATACTACGGATAGAGTGCTTTCTCCTGTAATTCCAAGGTGAATAAAGAACAGCAATTGCTGTATATGCCAGCCGGGTTGGAACGGCTGGCTTTTTTTGCCGGTTTATGCCATGTAGATTGTGTATAATGCGCATGATTGATGCGAAAATAACAATGTTTAGAAACATAATAATGAATAAATTAATAAAACCATATGAGCGGATATACAAAACTAAAAAAATAACACATTCTGCAATAAATATTAAGTATATTTGCACAATTTTAATTTATATAATAAGCTTGTTAACAAAAAACGTATTTATATTGTGGAGGGATTCGTTATGAAGAGAAAATTTGTAAGTATTGGGTTAGCGGCTCTTTTGGCAGTGTCTCTGTTGGCGGGCTGCGGCGGAAAGGGCGCTGCGGAAACCGGAAGCACAGGGGATACCAAAGCTGTACAGGAGGCGGATAATACCGGAAATGCAGAAACAACAGGGGGCGGTACCGGCGAACAGGTCACTATTAATTTTCAGACCTGGAATCCCGGGGAAGGGGCGGCTATTGATGAGGTAATCGCAGCTTTTGAAGAAAAGTATCCGAATATCAAGGTGAATCATGTATACATGCCCTATACCGATCATGTGGAAAAATTGAAAATTGATTTAGCCAGCGGAGAGGGAGCGGATGTATTCGGAATGCAGACCGGCGCGACGATCAAGGAATTCCGTGATTTTGAAATGGATTTAACGAGCTATGCGGAAGAGTCCTGGGGAAGCAGCTGGAAGGATCAGTACATGGACTTCTGTATGGATCTTCTGAATGAAGACGGCCATTATTACGGTCTTCCGCTTGGCCTTACCTATGCAGGCTTTACCTGGGCGGATGTAAATATGCTGAAGGAATACGGTCTGGAGGTGCCCACCTCTTATGATGATTTGAAGGAATGCGCGAAGGTACTCCGTGAAAACGGACAGTATCCGCTGACTATCGGAGCTAAGGATGCATGGATTAATATTGATACCTGGATGAGTATGGCAAATGATATCAATCCGGAAAAGCTGTACTCTGCCATAGAAGGGGAGACACCCTTTACGGATCCTGATTTGGTGGAATCCTTCCGCATCTGGCAGTCCTGCTTTACAGAAGGGATTTTCCAGGACGGAGCGCTTGGGGTAGGCGTTTATAATGATACCTCAGACCTCTTTGAAAAGGAAGGAAGCATACCCATGATTCAGAATGGATCCTGGTCCGCAGGCTTTTATGTGAGCGGTGATCCGGATCAGAACCGGGTTTTCAACTCGGAAGGGGCGGATCATGATATTTTCCTTATTGACTGGAATAACGACGGCAAGGTATGTCCGGTAACGGCATCTGTGGATGTCTGCCTGTGTATGAATAAAAATACCAAAAATCCGGAGGCTGCCTGGACTTTCATTGACTTCATGCTTCATGAAGGGCAGGATATTCTGATTAACCGTTATTTTTCATACTGTCCTTCCAGAAAGGATCTGGAGCTGAATGTAGAGGGAATGAATCAGGATGGATTGGATAACCTGGCATACATTGTGGAACAGTCAGAGAATAACCTGGGCGGATACCGGGAAATGGCCTATGCGGATTTGAAGCAGGTTATCAGTGATCAGCTGACCGTCCTCGCATTGGGAGATGCAACACCGGAAGAAGCGGCGGCGGCAATTGAAGCGGCTTCCCAGGCACAGGCCAGATAAAATAAGCAGCAATATGCGGTTGTGCCATAAAAAGAGGGCGCCCGTTACCGCGAAGAAGACGGGAAGGGGCGTCCTCCTGAAGGAGGGAAGAGCCATGAAAAAGAAATTCTGTTCAGGGTATTTGTTTATCCTGCCTATCGTCATCCTTTTTCTGATATTTATTGTATATCCTATCTGCTATAACTTTTATATCAGCTTTTATGAATGGAACGGTATCAATATCGACAAGGTTTTTGTGGGACTGGAAAATTATAAAAATGTGCTCCGGGATCCCATCATGCAGAAAATCATCAGAAACTTTGTTATTTTCGCTTTGTTTACGATTATTATTCAGGCATTCTTCGGTCTGGTATTTGCCGACTTTTTCATAAGAAAATTAAAATTTGCATCTTTCTACAGGATCATTTTTTATATACCGGTAATAGCAACCCCTGCGATTGTCGGAAATATTTTTTCGAAAATCTTTGAAACGAACAGAGGATACCTGAATGTATTTCTGCGTTTCCTGCATCTGGATGGCCTGTGCCAGCAGTGGCTGGCCGATCCGAAATGGGCGCTTGCCTGTATCATTTTTGTGAATATCTGGCAGTGGACGGGATACAGTATGCTGATGTATTACGCGAATATGCTGAACATTCCCCAGGACCTGTACGAAGCGGCAACTATCGACGGAGCCGGACAGATACAGCAGTTTGCCAAGATCACCTTCCTCTTCTCAGAGGAACCCATTATACGCTGTTCATCATGGGAATGCTGGGATCGCTGAAATGTTTTGATCTTCCTTATGTGCTGACCAGAGGGGGCCCGAATTATGCCACAGAGTTTTTTTCCACTTATATTTACAAGCAGTCCTTTAATCTGTTCAAGCAGGGGCCGGCATCGGCAATTGTAATGGTGATGTTTGTGATAGCCATGGTGATTACGCTGATACAGCTGAAATTTTATTATCGGAATGATAAGGATAAGGAGTTGGCGGGCTGATGAGAAAATCTTTGTTTTTTAAAATAGCAGGACAGCTGATCTGTATCCTGGCAACGGCGCTTTTTCTGTTTCCCCTGGTTCTGATGCTTATCCGTTCTTTTAAAGGGGAAGGCCTGCATAATTATGTAAGGGTTTTTGAAACCGTGAATCTGGCGCCGAACTTTCTGACCAGCATTACCGTAGTATTCGGTACGCTGCTCATTGTTTCTGCGGTGGCGGCCATGGCGGCCTTCGCGTTTTCCAAGCTGGATTTTCCGTTTAAGAAGGCTATTTATTATATGCTTCTTACCGGAATGATGATTCCTACTTCAGCGCTTATTTTCCCATTGTTTCAAATCGTAAAAGGGCTTAAAATAAATAATACACCTTTTTCCCTGATTTTTCCTTATGCCACACTGAACTGCTGCTTTAACCTGATGGTGCTTAAAAATTATTTTGACGCACTGCCGAATGAACTGATGGAATCGGCCAGGATTGACGGGGCGGGAAAAGGGCGGATATTCATAAGCATTATGATGCCGATAGCGGTTCCGGGACTGGCCTTTGTGCTGATTCAGACCTTCCTTTCCGCCTGGAATGAGCTGCAGATGGCCATGATTTTTATTAATGACACTTCCCTGCAGCCGATATCGGTGGTTCCTCTGCGGTTTACGCAGACAGCGGGGGTGCAGGGGTTTCCGCTGGAGGTGATGTATGCGGCGCTGGTGATTTGCCTGAGCCCGATTGCCGTATTTTATGTATTCGGGTCCCGGTTTTTGATAGCGGGGCTGACACAGGGAGCCATAAAGGGATAGACAGCAATTGACAGGAAATCCCGGCAGCTTGGTATGCCGCCGGGAAAGGCAGGAGGATTTTCCCATTATGAAAGGCGTTCCTTTTATTTTCCGGATACGCAAAAGCCTGAGTACTAAAATTACAGTGATGAATGCAGGGATCATTCTGCTGATTTTTATCAGTCTGATATTGACTACGGTATCGATCAATTATCAGCTTACCCTGGAAAATGAAAAACAGAAAATGAATGTGTATATTTCCAACACCCTGAGCTCTATTGACAATAAGCTGAAGGATATGGGGAGGGTTTCACTCATGACCTATTCCGATGAGAGGACCCAGGAAATATTGAAAAATTATGATTCCTTTGCGTATGCGGAGCAGCTGGATAATGTGGAATATCTGAGGAAGCTTTACACCTCGCTTATCACCATACGGGAGGATATCAATTCGGTCTATATTTTTGATTTGGATTCCCTGGTCTTCTGGCAGGATAACCTGGATCCGTCCATGCGGAGAAATATGGATATGTCCGTATTCCTGAAACGGATGGAAGAATGGGAGAGCAAGGAAAGGAGCGTGTCGGGCTGCCGTCTGGTGGTCGGGGTACAGCCGGATTTCATGCGCTTCAACACAGATACCTGGAAAATGAATATACCAGACACTGTATCTATCTGGTGAGGGAGATCAAAAGCTTTTCCCCGAATGAACCGATTGGGCATATCCTTCTGATCACCACGATGGAAAATATCAGGGGAAGTCCTGAACGAATATCTGGATAAGGAAGTGGAATACACGCTTCTTACGGAGGAGGGGGATATTGTCTGCGATGAAGAGGCGGAATACCTGGGGAAAAATATAAAAGATGCTTTTCCGGAAATCTATCTGCGGATGAATGAGGAAAAAGGAGTGTTCCGGGAACGGATCAGAGGAACAGACTGTCTTGTTACCTATCAGAAATCCCAATACAGCGGTATGATACTGGTGACGAGAAGGGCGATCGCTCTTATTTGGAAGGATGCCATGCGTTTCATCGGTGTTACGGTTGCTGTTTTCCTTGTGATTTTGGGAATCACCGTAGCCATGACTTTCCAGGGAACCAGGAAAATGCTTCGACCTCTTACCATACTGACAGATTCAATGGCACATTTTAACCAGGATGACATGGGGATGCGTTTTGTGGTTGCCTCAGAGGATGAAACGGGCAGGCTTGTGGCGTCCTTCAATAAAATGATGGATATCATTAACCAGCTGATAGAATCGGAATATGAAGGGAAGGTACGTCTCAAGGAGGCGGAATTGAAGCAGCAGAGGATGTCCCTGCTCTATCTGAAAAACCAGATCAACCCTCATTTCCTTTATAATACGCTGGATACCATCCGGATTAAGGCGGAACTGAACGGAGATAAGGAGGTATCCGCCATGATCATGCAGATGGTTGATTTTTTCCGGCTGAGTGTGAAGGCGGACAGCCAGATGGTGTCGGTAAGCTATGAGATCCGTTTGATACAGGCTTATCTCAAGCTGATGTGCTGCCGGTACCCGTTCCTGAACTGTGAATATGAAATAGACGAGTCGCTTCTGGATGTGGAAATGCCTAATTTTATTCTGCAGCCCCTGGTTGAAAACAGTGTCATGCACGGGCTGCGGGGAGTGGGCTATCGGGGGACGGTGCGGCTTTCGGTCAGCAGGGATGAGACGGATGGTGAAAATATTGTTATACGTATCTATGATAATGGGGCGGGATTCTCTCCGGGAACCCGGAGCCTGCTGGAAAATGTCCTGCAGAATGCAGGGGATGATACCTGTGAAACAGGTACGGAGGAAATGCACATAGGCATTGTCAATGTGCAGAGAAGGCTGAAGATGTTTTATCCGGACACCGCAGGTTTGTCCTATCAGGATAACCCGGAAGGCGGGGTTACGGTGACATTAATAATTAAGAGCAATGTAGAAAGAGAGGGTTTGTAATGAGAAAACTGGATTTTGCAACCTACAAAGACAAGGTTATGGGCTGCTGGGCCGGCAAAAATATCGGCGGTGTGCTGGGGGCGCCGTTTGAGGGAAAGAGACAGGTGAGGCTGGCGGCGGTGGAGCGCTATGGAAGGAATGTGAATGCTTCCATATTGGGTGAATACTGGCTTTCTTACTGTATTCCCAACTGGGTGGAATACGGGACGGGAAAGGCGAATCTGCGCGCAGGGCTGCAGCCGCCTCTGTCAGGGCTGATTGACAATACTTACAAAGACAGCTGCGGCTGTTATATCCGTTCGGAAATATGGGCCTGCCTGGCTCCCGGTAATCCCGAGCTGGCGGCGCGTTATGCCTATGAAGATGCCATCGTGGATCATGAAGGGGAGGGCATGTATGGGGAGATTTTCTTCGCGGCCCTGCAAAGCGCGGCATTTGTTGAGAGCGATAAAAGAAAGCTGATTGATATCGCACTGTCTTACATACCGGAGGAAAGCAAAACGACGGCTGCAATCCGCAAAGCCATGGAATGCTATGACAATCATATGGAATTTACGGAGGCGCGCAAAGCGATTCATAATACGGCTCCCGGTACCTTTGGTGTTCAGAGCGGAACGATTCAGGATATCCCTGCGGAAGGAAATGAGGGCATGGAAATCGGTGCTCCCGGCTTTGATGCTCCGGAGAATGTGGCGTTTACCATTGCCGGCTGGCTTTATGGAGAGGAGGATTTCGGAAAGAGCCTCTGCATGGCGGTGGCCTGCGGAGAGGACACGGACTGTACCTGCGCCACCCTGGGGGCTGTTCTGGGAATTATCGCCGGTGCGTCAGGGCTTCCTGAAAAATGGACGGCGCCTCTGGATGACAAGATAGCCACACTCTGCATCGACAAGACGAGCGGAGGCATCTGGGTGCCCTCCACGGTTACGGAACTTACGGAACGGGTGATGCGCGCGGCGCCCGGTTTCCTTGGCCAGGATATCTGTGATATCTTTGCGGACGGAGGCATGACTATCGATTGTAAGGAAGGAAACGAACTCTACTGCAAGAGAACCTCCGATTACATTCCGAAAATCAACGGAAACGGCAAAGACGAAGCGCTTCCTGTGAAGGATCTGTGCAGCCTGTCCCCTTATGTGGTGAGATATTCCTTCCCGGCCTTTAATATCATGGTGGATTATGAGGACTCGATCTTCTTTAAATCCGGGGAAACCAGGAAAATAAAAGTGACTGTGACGAATTCCCATACCATGAGGCAGCAGCAGTGGGCGAAGATCAACGTTTATATGCCGTCGGGAGTGGAACTCTTAAATGGAAAAGGCTATACCCTTCCATTAAATAATCTGTATGGCTCCAAAGCCGAAGTGGAGATTGCATTCAACACGGATCTTTATGACGGCGGAAGGCTTGAGTTTGTTGTAGAGGTATCCTTGGAAGGAAGACATTCTTCCGGAGCTGTAAAAGTAACGCTGATGCGGGAGGCATAAAGAATAAGCCCATGAGCCCTTTGCGGCCATGGGCTTTATGGTACCTTGCGCAGGGAAAAAATAGGGGAGGCCGGTATGGGAAATTCTCTGAAGGTAATGCTGGTGGATGACGAGGTGACAATCCTGGAAGGATTTAAAAGACTGTTTGACTGGAAGGCATATGGGTGTGAGGTGGTGTGTGAGGCCCTGGACGGGGTAATGGCTGTGAACCAGGCCAAATTGTACCAGCCGGATATTATTATCATGGATATCAATATTCCTGTTATGTCGGGGCTGGAAGCTCTTCGGGTAATCAGAGATCAGAACGGGGAATGCGCCTGTGTCATAGTGAGCGGCTATGATGAATTTGAATACTGCCGCGAGGCGCTGCGCCTTCAGATCATGGACTATATTCTGAAGCCTGTGGATTTCGGGGAGTTCGGAAAAGTGATTGAAAGAATAAAGCTGAAGCTGATACAGAACAAATGCCCGCAGACAGGCCTGTGTGCGGAAAAGCCTGTATATCAGCTGGCGGCCTACCTTCAGGAGCATCTTTCTGAGGATATCACCCTGCAGACCCTGGCGGACGAATTCCACTTGAATCCTTCTTATATCAGTCAGCTGTTTAAAAATGAACTGGGTATGAAGTATCATGATTATTTAACAAAGCTGCGCATGGACAAAGCGAGGACGCTGCTTGCTTCTACAGGAAAGAGTATTACGGAAATAGCGGGAGAAACAGGCTTCAGGGATTACCGGGTTTTCACCAAAGTGTTCAAGAGCGCGGAAGGGGAATCCCCCTCCGCTTTCAGAAGCAGGTTCTCCATTAGCTTTCCGGAAACCTGCTGAATAAGATTGACAAATAAGGTTTATTACTATAAACTAGGTTTATAGTAATAAACCTTATTTGCGTTTCGGGAAGGAATATCTGACGCAGAAAGCGAGGAACCCATGGAAATACCGAGAATACCGGATGGAGAATACCGATTTGCAGAATTAGTCTGGGACAATGAGCCGATAAACTCCACGATGCTGATCCGGCTTGCCCAGGAGAGCCTGGGGTGGAAAAAGGCTACCAGCTATACCGTGCTGAGAAAGCTGTGCGAGAAGGGGATCCTTAAGAATGAGAATGCCACGGTTACCGCACGGATTAAGAAGGATGCCGTATGCAGACAGGAGAGTGAGTATTTGCTGCACAGAAGCTTCGGTAATTCGCTTCCTGCTTTCGTCGCCTCCTTTCTCCAGGATAAAAAACTGACCCGGCAGGAGGCAGAAGAGTTAAAACGGCTGATTGATGCCGCCAGCGCAGGTGAGAATGAAAAGGGCTGAAAGAGCGGATTTTTTTGCAGAGCCGGAAAGGAGTCCTGATTATGTATGATATGCTTCAAATGCTGCCGAAGATTGTAAACATGACGCTTGCCGCATCCTTTGCAGGCTGCGTGGTCCTGCTGCTTCGGGCTGTGCTCAGGAAGGTGCCCGCAGGGTATTTTTATGCGCTGTGGCTCATGGTATTCCTGCGTTTCCTGTGCCCCTTCACATGGGAATCCGCGGTGAGCCTGATTCCTGTCAGAGGGGATGCGGTGACCTATAAGTCCTTTGTTTCTGCCGGAGTAAATGTTTATGCAGGAGTGAGCGCCGCACTGCCTGCGGACAGCGTGATTCGTAAAATCCCGGCTGCGGCAGGAAATATGGGGGTGGATTATGGGAAGCTGCTGGTCGGTTTTTGTGCGGCGGTATGGATTGCGGGAATGCTTGTTTTTCTTGCGTTCACGTTCCGTTCTTTCCTTCGGCTGAAAAAGCAGGTGGCGGAGGCTGTTGTCCTGTATCCTGCGGGAAAGGGACAGGCCCGTGTTTACGAAAGCCCTCAAATAGATTCCCCTTTTCTGCTGGGCCTTCTGCGGCCTGTGATTTATCTGCCCGCCGGAATGAAGGAGGAAGAAAGACAGCATGTCCTGGCGCATGAATATCAGCATGTCCGCCGCAGGGATTATCTGATAAAGCCGGTCTGTTTTCTGGCGGTGCTGCTTCACTGGTTCAATCCTCTGGCTTGGCTTTTTTTTCGTTTTATGACGGAGGACATGGAACGCTCCTGTGATGACAGAGTGTTAAAAAATATGAATGCACAGGAACGCGCGGGATATGCGCAGACCCTTCTGCGCCTGGGGCTTCGTAATAATGGTATGGGGTATATGCTGCCTGCGGCTTTCGGGGAAAGCAATACGAAAAAGCGTATTTCCCATATCCTCAGCTTCCGAAAGCCATCCGTATGGCTGTGTGCGGCAGCGCTGCTTCTGGTTGTGGGGGCAGGGGCGGTGCTTCTTACTTCGCCGTCTGCCAAAGAGGGGGAAGCGCAGGAGGAAGAAGGCGGCATGACGGCAGGGCCTCTGGAAGGAGAAGCGCTGGCGGCCGGGCTGTCGGACAAAAGGAATCCGTATATAGGAGATCACATCCGGGATGCGGCGCTGTTTGGTATGCTGCCGGTTCCGGAGACGCTGGAATACCGGAAGATGGAATTGCAGACGACGCAGGAGCCATACGAACTGATTATGGTGTACGGGCTCAGGGAAAATGCGGATATGCCAAGAAAGGAATGGAGCTTTTCCAATGCGGTTCTGCTCTTTGCTTCCATAGAAAATGCCGGAAAAATCAGCTATGCAGTGGAAAAGGGAGCGGAAGAATACCGTGTCACCTATGACAGAAGTGATGCGGAGGCCATTTTTGGCCCGCTGTATGCATATTCTGCCGATAAAGATAAAATGATGGAATTGCAGAGACTGCTTTCTTCGTATATGGGGAGAGGGATTACAATAGAGGCTGGAGAGGAAAAGATATACACGCTGGATTCGGAAGGAAACAGAATTCCGGGGCAGGCGGAACTGGATGGAGAGCCTGAAAAAACAGGCGAAGAATCAGAACCGGAACAGACGGATAACCTGCCTGTCCGTATGGAACTGGATAAAGAAGTATATTCCGTGAAGGAACCGGTACTGATAATGACAATAGAAAATCTGTCGGATCAAAATCTGACCTTTGGAGATCCTTATGATTTGCTCAGGGAAGAAGGAGGAGAATACCGGCTTGTTCCAATGAAGGAAAATACAGGCTGGCATGATATTTTAAATGTGATCCTGCCGGGAGGAAATACAGAGCAGAAAATGGATTTGAGCGTGATTTACGAAGGGCTGGATCCCGGAAATTATATGATCAGCAAATCAGCCGTACTGGAAGATGAAGATGGGGAAGCCGGTGATTCTATTGTGCTCTCCATTCCCTTTGTATTATACTAGCGCTCCATTCGGCCAGAAACACTAGGATTAAACTGAAAAGCAGATCAGGAAATACCGGAGTATATTTATATGCTGCCGGTATTTTGCTGATCTGTTTTGTTTATAATGA
>VOFI01003331.1_pt1 | contig 12268 bp, 22 predicted proteins | sample 5384131 | NCBI WGS metagenome assembly VOFI01 (sample SAMN12384728, study PRJNA508395) | human gut metagenome | isolation source: healthy gut H | host: Homo sapiens
AGAACCGTCTCCTGCCGATTACATTGACGTGATAAGTTGCCTGCGGCGGTGCTTTACTCCAAGTCCATGATACCGTATCACGAGTCCCTCGTTCCACCGCTTCGAATTTGCTCGGTGGATGCTGGAGGGTACCGCCGCCCGCAACGCTCGCCGCTCCATTTTCTCCAGTGTTACTTCTGCTTCTTATCGGGTTCCCTGCGGGAATCCAGAATCTCCCGCTTGACATTCTGGACTATCTCACCCATTATTCATTTCTAACGCGCCTCCGATTTATTTCTTTCTTTCTGTAAGAATAGCCTTTTTTTCCTCCCCCATTTTATGCCTCCTGTAATTTCCGCGAGAAAAAGGAACCGGTCTGGCCGGCGAACTCTGCCTCGGAATATTTCGTTGGAAAAACGGCGGGCATTAATTTCTGCCCGCCAATTCATATCTCGTCATCGATACTTCATATTTCCTGAAGTTCCTCTTCCTCCTGTCTTTTGCCGCGAACAGCGCTATATCGGCTTTCATATAATTCATCGAAACCGGTTCCCTGCCGGAGCCATGGCATAACCGGCTGAAACGGAAAATATCATTTTCCTTCCGTCATTCACAGCTTCATAGCCATGTCCTCTATCATCTGTGTAATCTTTCCTGTTCAAATCTTTTCTCACAGATATTTTACAGAGAACAAGGAATTCATCGCCTCCAATCCGGCAGATTATATCGTCTGCCCGGAAAAGCTTTCAGCTTTTTGCATTGCCTGCGATAACCGAATCCCCGAACACATGGCCGAATACGTCGTTTACCAGCTTGAAATTATCTAAATCAGCATAATCAGGGCCGCTGTCTGCCCATCCATACTGCTCAGAAACTTTTGATTCTGGTATCGCTGTCTGCCTGTTATAAAGCGCCCGTCAGCGCATCCGTCTCCGCCATTCTGGTCAGACGTTCCTCCTGTTCGCGAAGCAGCTCCAGCGCTTTTTTCTATTGGTCTGCTCTCAATCGCCGCATTTTTTCCCTCGTAATATCGATATAGTAACCGACCGCCTTGACAGGTTTTCCTGAGCTGCTGCATATCGTTCTCGCATACCACCCGTACCACCTCCGGTTCTTCCTCCCGCCTGTATCCTTCAAATTCACAGCTGAGTCCTGTATTGTCCCTGTTTTGATATACGCGGGAAATATAGCGAAGGAAATCTTCCCTGTGCCCCCAGATACCACATTCCAGTTTTTTGCGGTTTCCAGAAAAATGTTCGATCACCTGATACCATTTTTTCCCAGTTCGGCGGCGCCGGCTGGTTTCGGCAGGCCGCGGATACCCGGCTCAGATACAGAATATTGTTTTCTATCCCAGTCCAGATTGTTAATCCCTTCGCCTGACGCAGAATTTCCATCTTTTTTCTCACAAGCCGACAATTCCTGTTCTTTTTCCTTTGATATAAGTGACATCGGCGCAGATACAGAGATAGACAACCTGTCCGCTCCTTTCACTGATATATCTTGCATCCAGGCTTATCCAGGCAGGCGGTTCGTGGGCACCGTGATACAGGTGACATCCTGAAAGCTTTTTTCTGCGGAGAACTGCCTGTTTCAGCCGCTCCTCCAGGCTTTCCGTTCCGTTTCCCGCCGCGTTTTCACTGACCCCGGCTGCAAACATGGCTCTGTATGCGGACTCCTGTATAGGGCCAGCGGCTGAATAAACCTTTGAGAACCTGGGAATATAGACAATCATTCCTGTATGTAAGCAGATAAACGGACTCCGGCATATGTTTCATAAGCAGTTTCATCTTATTGCGCAGTTCCACCGTCTCCGTGACGTCGAGTACCACTCCCTGAAGAAAGTCTTGCCGCCGTACTCCATGTAGCGGCTCTGGTCAATTTACCCATATATCCATTCTTACCTAGCATTCTGTACTCCAGATCGTGGACTTCCTCACACTCCTTCAGATATTCAACCCCCTGGATTACGTTGCTCCGGTCATCCGGATGAACCATATTGATAAATTTGTCGTTAAATTTATCTTTAATTTCCTATCTGGTATGTCCGAAAATCCCCAGAAAACGGTTGCTGATATAAATAAAGGGAAAACCAGGTGATTTGGCACACCCTGTGATATCCGCCCGGCATATCATTGTACATAAAATGCAGTTCCTGATTCTGGCGCAGAAGCGCCGCGTTTCTCTCCGAAAGCTGCTGCTGTACAAACATGGTTTCCGAAATATCGGTTGCAGGCACTGACAATCGCCAAACGACCGTCCTCGGCGCGCACCACCTTTCCTTTGTCGAGCGTCCAGAACCAGGTTCCGTCCTTTTTCGGCATCCGATAGGTTGTCGTATATTCCAGTCCTGCGTAATATTCAGAGCCGATATCCTTTGCCACCTGTTCCTGGTCATCCGGTGGATTGTGTTTAACACCAGCCCGCCGATCGCTTTGGACAATTCATCATAGGAATCATACCCCAGCAGTTTCACCATCTCATAGTTGGCAAAATAAAGCGGAAAACCTTCTTCACAGTATCCTCCAATCATTCCTCCCGGCGTCATCTGGGCAAAATCGCTGCCGCCGCCCTCCTGTTTTCTTCCGCCAGCTTCATAAACGCCGTATTTCTGTCGGAGATATTAACGACGGCTGCCAAGCCCTCTGGGAAGATTCAAGCTGCTGCTCCTTCCGCTTCTGCTGTGAGATATCGCTGACCGAACCGTAGAACAGCCTGTGTCCGTCCTGCTCTCTCAGGAAAAAGGCCCGGAAGATGCATCCACATGATGCTGCTGTCGCCTTTCCAGGTACTGCAGTTCCCCCTCCCTCCCCGGAATCTGTCTTTGCAGGCAGCTCCAAAGATTTTAAAAAAAGCTCCTCCCTGTCTTCCTGGTAAACATCATTCACAACATTTTTATGCCGCTCTTCCAGCTCCACCGCGCTTGTCCCTGTGATTTTGCAGTACTGTTCATTTACCCTCAAAGCTCCACCTGGTTTCCGGACATGTCATACAGGCCGAAGCCGCCAAAAAGGATATTATTGAGCATAGTCTCACTGAAGATATCATCATGCACCAGCTCCTGGCCTGTATCCGGTTAATGGCTTTTTTGCCGTTATTCCCCGGAAATCAATATTATCTTCATCCGCCAGGATGACCTCGCACTGCGGCAGCAGGCATCGGACGGTAAAAAATAATAACCCTGCCCGTAGATACAGCCCATATCCAGCAGAAGCTCTGCCTGTTCCCTGGTTTCCACTCCCTCCGCGATCATCCGAAGCTCCATAAATCTGGCCATATTGATGATTGTCTCCAGGATTCCCGTCCCCTGCCCGGGCTTTGTTCATACATTTTAAGGAACTTCATATCGATTTTGAGCACATCCACCATGACGTCGTTCAGCATATTCAGGGAGGAGTATCCGCTTCCGAAATCATCCATGAATACCAGGAACCCGGCAGACCGCAGATTCTCTATTACGCCTGTAAAAATATCATACTGCTCCGCATAGGCGCTCTCCGTGATCTCTATTTCCAGCAGACTCGGATCCAGATTATATTTTGTCACCAGATTGCAAAAAGCATTCCACAACATCAATCGTGTAAATGTCCACCCTTGAGACATTGACGGATGGGAACCGGCTTTCTTCCGCTGTCTATCCAGCTTCGCAGCCTGATACAGACATTCTCCCAGATATGAAGGTCCAGGCTGGCAATTAAGCCGTTGCTTTCCAGAAGCGGAATAAACTCTCCCGGTGAGATCACCCCCCTCTCCGGATGGTTCCATCTGACCAGTGTCTCGAGCCCGACAATCTTTCCGTTCGTCATATTGCACTGCGGCTGAAGGTAAAAGGTAAATTCATCATTATTGAGCGCACGCTGCACTTCTGAAAGCAGGAGGTGATCCTCCTCCATCTTTTCAAGCATTCTGCTGTCATACCGGCAGACACGGTGGGCATAATTGCCCTTTACCGAGGCCAGCGCGACCGTAGCTCTGTCGTACATCGTGCTGACCGGAATATTCTTATTTTCAATGGTACAGTCCAAATGCGGGGAAGAAACCGGCATTTTTTACCATTACAGCTTCACAAACCCCATAATCTTATTCTGAAGACGCTCAAGCATCTTTCCGTCATCCGGCAATATGATCACAAAATCGTCGCCCCCATATAACCGGCGATTCCCCGGTTCTCATCCTGGGCTTTTTCAGATGCTGGGCAATGTTAATTAAAAACCGGTCGCCTCTGCTTCCCCGTACCACTGGTTAAATAATTTAAAATGTTCAATGTCAATAACCATCAGGCAGTAGCTCTTATCCTCAATCTCCCTGAGAAAACTCTCTGCCGTACGGAAGAACTCGAACGGCGGTAAAGACCCGTCAGCGGATCCTTCCGTCTGCATTTTTATCCTTTCCTGACAGCTCCTCTTCTTTCCGCATCTGTTCGTCTATGTCGGATAAAGCACATCAGGATCTTGTCGTCATGCTCTCCTGGATAAGCGGCACTACGATCTGGATAACCCAGCAGTAGCTTCCGTCTGTTTTTAATTTACGCAGCCGTTTTTTAAGGATATGGTCCTCCTCCTCTTCCCTGCAGACATGCCGCCATCCTGTCCAGGGACCAGAATTCCAGAAATTCCTCCCTGCCGTCAGGGTGGATCATCTGCGTGACTACCTCGTCAGCATCGCCCCAGAGAGCCCTCCTCTGCCGGTATCACATATTTCCCTGCCAGATGATAGAGAATTTTATACGTATCGGGTCAGGTTCAATTCAAACAATTCATCGTAAGCCGATATACTGGTAAGATTATAAAATAAATTCTTATTAACCTCGCGAATCCCGGTCGTGATAACCATAGTGCAGGCGCCATGGCCCGGCCATTCGATGTTTCCCCCGCTGACCTCCACCCATCTCTGGGTCACCTTGTTATAAAGCACCCCGCTCTTCGCCTCATCCTTCGCAACCGGGCAGTCACGGCATGGCTCCTCTTCCCGGCAAAGCGCTTCGCCAACATCGTTCCCACGCAGCACAGAAACGGAAATGTCTGCCTTATTTTGTCATTAAAGTATACGATTCGGTATTGATCATCTATAATATGAATTCCGGTATCTTCTTTGTTTGAAAATTCTTCCCATAGCTTCCCCCACCTTGTGTCTTTGCCGGCATACTTCGACAGCAATATTTACAAATAATTATAAACTTTTTACACCTGTTCCGTCAATATTTTCCACTTTTTTATCATATATAAGTAAAATTTTACAAATTTCGAAACTTGTTTTTTATTTGTATAGACGATAGCCAAACCTGCAGGCTCCGCCTCAGGTCACTTTCTTACAACGATAACCTGCCCGTTCCGCACAGGCCGCTGCCTTCAAAAAAGGCACCCGGCCATGGCTGACGAATCAGCTGTGGCCGGGTGCCTCTACCTGCTTGATTTAACTTTAAGTTCGATTCAAGACCTTGCAGGCCGTTCAGAATCTTATTCATAACCGTATTTACTTCTTTATCCTCAGCGTGTGATCGTTAGCCCTGAAGGTGATTGAGTAAGCGATAGATTTATAACCGGCAGTGATCTGGCTACCCTCATAGATAATCAAAAAGCTTGTAGCTCTCCAGGATCTTTCCGCCTCTCTGTTCAATGATATCTTCCACCTGACCGGCCAGGATCTCTTTTTTCATCACCATGCTGATATCCCTTGTCACAGCCGGATATTTGGCGATTCCGGTGTACTTATGGTCAAAGGTGGCATTGGGCAGGATGGACGGCATATCGAGAACCGCCACATACGTCTTCTCACCCAGTTTTGTAATTATCGGCAACATCGGGATGGATTTCCCCAGATATCCGACACTTGTTCCGTCGTAAATGATCTCCGCCTGCCGGCGGATGCAGGAATGCTTTGCCCGCCTCCGGATTATAATGCGGCTTTTCTTCATTCCGATTTTGTCGAAAAATTCTTCAACTACACCCTTCATCGTATAGAAGTCGCCGCTGCCGTACATGCCCAGCGTAAACTGCTGGCGCCCGTCGGGAAGCTCGGCCAGCGGAAGCTCTTTAGGAATATAGATCGTAGCCAGCTCATAAAGACGCACATCTTTATTTCTCCTGTTGTATTGGTGGACAGGGAGGTGAGCATGCCGTTTAACGGCAGTGTACGCATAATACTGAAATCCTCTCCCAGCGGATTGGAGATTGTGATTGCATTTCTGAACCCGCTGTCTGCCGGAAGCATCAGCTTATCAAATACCTTTTGGGCTTTCAAAGGAATACGTCATGCTCTGGCTGAATCCTGAAAACTCCGCAATCTTCCTGGCCACTTCTTCCACCCTCAGCTTAAAGGACAGTTTTCCTGTTGTAGCCTCACCGGTCGGGAGAGAGGTCGGAATCACATCGTATCCGTAGAACCGCGCCACTTCCTCCGCCAGATCCGCCATGCAGTGTATATCCTGTCTCCAGCTAGGCACAATCACTTCACCCGTTTCTTTATCATAGTCCAGTTCCACCCGTCCCAGGTATTCAAGCATTGTGTCTGCCGCGATGTCCGTTCCCAGAAGCCGGTTGATTTTCTCCGGTTCGAATTTCACTCTGTTGCCTTCTCTTTTTACCGGATAGACATCAATGATTCCGCCTACCACTTCACCAGCTCCCAGCTCCTCAATCAACTGGCAGGCGCGGTCGATTGCGGCTTTTGCCGTATTCGGATCGAGCCCCTTTTCGAATTTGCCCGACGCATCGGTCCGAAGTCCACACGTTTTGAGGAAAGACGGATATTCGTACCATCAAAGCAGGCTGCCTCAAAAACCATGGTCTTTACATTATCTGTGATTTTTGAGTTTTCACCACCCATAATTCCGGCAATTCCCACTTCCTTCTCCGCATCATTGATCATCAGGACACGGCTGTCAGCTTCCGCTCCTGTCCGTCAGAGTCTGGAACACATCTCCGTCTTTTGCACATTTTACAATGATTTTATGACCGCCGATTTGATCGTAATCAAATGCATGCATGGGTTGCCCATATTCTTCCATCACATAATTCGTAATATCTACAATATTGTTAATAGGACGGATTCCGCTTGCAGCGAACGTCTCTGCATCCAGACCGGCGATGGCGCTATTTTTTATATTTTTCACCATTCTTGCACAGTATCTCGGACAAAGCCCGGTATCCTCCACGGATACTTCCAGATAATCATGAATATCCTCGCTGTTTCCCGTATCCGTCACAACCGGAGGCATGAATTTCTTATTAAATGTGGCAGCCGCCTCCCCTGGCAACACCGATAACGCTGTAGCAGTCCACCCGGTTTGATGTGATCTCATACTCAAATACCACGTCGCGCAGTCCCAGAATCTCCACCGCATCCGCACCCACTTCACAATCGTCAGGGAGGATATAGATGCCTGATTCAGGAGCATCCGGATACATTTCCCGGCTGGAGCCCAGTTCTTCGATGGAACACATCATTCCGTATGATTCAATTCCTCTGAGTTTTCCTTTTTTAATCTTGATTCCATCCTCCGGAAGCGGGCCGCCGTCATGCCCTCCTGCAACCCGGCCGCCGTCCCGTACAACCGGAACTTTATCCCCCTCTTTCACGTTCGGCGCTCCGGTTACGATCTGGATGGATTCTTCTCCGACATTGACCTGACAGATAATCAGTTTATCTGCATCCGGATGGCGTTCTATCTTTGTAATCTGGCCCACAACAATCTTTTCCAGATTCTTGTCCAGACACTCATATCCTTCTACCTTCGTTCCGGACAATGTCATAGCGTCGGTATATTCCTGAGCTGTCACATCTAAATCCGGAACGTATGCTTTAATCCATGATAACGCTGTATTCATTTCTATCTCCTCTGCTCTTTCATCATCTAATCCGTAACATTTCAAACAACATGAACTGTTACGGCATCTAATAAAATCGCTGCGCGATGAGCCGGATGTTGCTGCCACTACCTTTTCGCACAGTCAGCGCAGCAAATGCGCAGACCTGACTGAATTGTTACTCTTATCCGCTCATTAAAACTGCTTCAGGAAACGAATATCGTTTTCATATAAACAGTCTCATGTCGTCGATCTCGTATTTCAACAGCGCAATTCGCTCCAGTCCCACACCGAAGGCGAAGCCCGAGTATTCCTTCGGATCTATGCCGCTCATCTTAAGCACCCTGGGATGCACCATGCCGCAGCCCAAGATTTCAATCCAGCCTGACCCCTTACAGAAACGGCATCCCTTACCGCCGCATTTGAAGCAGCTGACATCCACCTCCGCACTGGGCTCCGTGAATGGGAAATGATGGGGGCGAAACTTAACCTTTGTCTCCGGTCCGAATAATTCCCTGGCAAATTCAGCCAGCGTCCCTTTTAAATCGGCAAATGTGATGTTTTTATCAATTACAAGTCCCTTCAATCTGATGGAAAGACGGAGAATGAGTTGCATCCACCTCGTCGGAACGGAATACGCGTCCCGGTGCGATCATACGGATCGGGAGTTTTCCCTGCTCCATTGTCCGTACCTGAACCGGAGATGTCTGGGTCCTTAATACGATTTCCTTATTAATATAGAATGTATCCTGTTCGTCCTTTGCAGGATGGTTTGCCGGAATATTCAGTTTTTCAAAGTTATACAATCATGTTCCACTTCCGGGCCTTCCACAACCTCATATCCCATGCCCACAAAAATGCGCTCCACTTCCTCCAGCGCAATGGTATTCGGATGGCTGTGTCCCACATTGCCTTTTTCAGCAGGAAGCGTAACATCGATTACTTCCCGTTTCATCTGCTCTTCTCTGGCTTTTCTGGCCCAGAACGTTTTTTTGTCTCCTCCAGCTTCGCCTCAATCAGCGCTCTGGCCTCGTTGACCATCTGTCCTACCTTTGGCCGCTCCTCCGGCGAGACGTCTTCATACTCTTTAATACACTTGTCAGCTCGCCTTTCTTCCCAGGTAAGCAACACGGATATCATTTAATCTCTCCAGCGCATCGGAAGCTTCAATCTGTTTTAACGCTTCTTCTTTAATCCGCCCCAAGGCCGGGTTTTCGCCAGGACGAAAGACTCCGCCGGGTGTATCGGCCCAGTCCACTGGCTTGCGGCCGCTGATTGTCTCACGCGTTAAGTGCGGGGGCGGACCTTGTCGAGACCACTCAGCGCTTCCGTGAACGGAAAATACGATATGCTTTTAATGCACCTTAATGAAAGAATTGTGGAAGATTTGATATCGGCCTGCCGGAAACACGTAGTGGCCGCGACAAGACCCACCCCATTTAAGGTTGGAGACAATCAGCGGCCGGAGCGGACCATGTCCGGTGTGCGAAAACCTTCGCCTGAGTCTTCCGTCCCCGGCGATAATCTGCCCCGGGGAAGTAGGCGGAATCAATTGCGGAGGGGACATGGGAGTCCGCCGGTGCTTAGCGAGGTTCCTCACGAGCTTAGCACCGATGCGCACTCCAAAGAGTGCAAACGGTCCCCGCAGAAATTACATCCATGGATTTGATGAACAGCCTTTGAATATCACTGCGCAGCGCGAATAAATACCTGTCCCATCTCGAAGAGGGCGGATACGCCTCGGTATGCGGCAAAAAGGGGGTCAGCGTCGTCCTGTCAAATATACCGTCTGATTTCAAACTTTAATGTTACCGTTCAGCCTCAGGCAAAACGGCTGGGGTAAATTTGCGCAGAACGGTAAAAACTGCCGTTGACTGCAGTGAAAGAAGCCATGAGACTTTGATGATGAGTCTCCTTTGTCAATTGTCCTATGTCCAGAGCCTTACTCGGCCCCCGCATTTATAATAATTAATCAGACATCCCTCCAGCAGGATGCGGCGCTCCTGTCTCACCCAGTTCCTGAGGGAAAGCGATTTTTCGGCTTTTCCTCCCGGCTTCCGGAATCACAAATGCTCTGCTTCACTCCCGCCGGATTCAAGAACCCTTCTGATGCCGGGAACCCATAAAAGGCTTCCCCTGTTTTAAAGCATGGCCCCCCTGAAAAACGCGGCAGGATGCCCCAGTTAATCAGGTTTGAGCGGTATCGTTTTGGTGGCGTATTCACGGCAGATATTGGCCCATCCGCCAATTACCCTGGCAGGTTGCCGCATATTCCCCTTGCCGAACCGTCTCCCGGCTTTATTGGCATACAGGACGCTTCCGACGCAGGTTTTGTCTGTCTGTAAAGACAGTCCCCGGCTTTTCAGGTATACTGCTGCCGTCTTAAGCTCCTCCCCTCCGTTTCAAATGGATTATCTCCGGCCATAAGCGTCGACTCCCACTTTGTATTTCTTGCAGCGGCCCACGTACTGCGGTTCCCGGGCCGACAGGCATATTCAGCCAGTTTTAAAAGGTTTGAGCGGTAGGAAGAGCTTTCCTCCCGGAATCAGTTCATCAGTCGTCGTCACCGGATCGGTAAGCACGGCGGAAACCTTGAGCAGCAAATCCTCCTTCAGTCCCGGTATTACAGGGATATCCTTGATATTCGGCCCTTTACCAGTTCCACGCTCTTGTCCGGGCTTACCAAACAGTTCAGCACCCTGTTCTCATACAGCTCGGATTAAAATGATACTGATGCTTTTGTGAAGCTTCCCTCCCACTGCGTCGCCGGTGTCAAAGGAATCCTTTATTGGCTGCCGTTGCGGCGATGCTCAGCGCGTCCATTAATGCAAACCTGATGCAAGCTGGCTGCTCTTTTTGGTCTGGAGCCTTCACGGTTTGAGAAGTTCCGCGTTGTATGGCGTATTGAAAATCGCGCCGTTGGACATCACCGGCCCCGAAGCAGGGGCCGCAGAAGGCGTGTGAGCGAAGATTGGCTCCCGCCCGAGCAGGCCAGAGGCTATCCCCTTCTCCACCAGCCTCTCCTGGAATACCGGCTGGCTGGCCGGACAAACATTCAGCGGAATATGTCGTTTCCGATGGAACTGCCTTTGAGAATATCCGCGGCTTGTTGATATTTTCAAACATTCCGCCCGCACAGCCAAGCGATTACTCCCCTGATCCACTCTCAGTCCGCCATGTACCAATCTTGCTCCTTTCAAATCCATCTTCAGGCCGAATTCCTTCATCTGCGCATTGCAGTTTTCCTCTCTGTCAGCCGCAGGATATCTTCGGGATTTTCATTCACCTCTTCGATTGTATAGGCATTGCTCGGATGGAAGGGAAGAGCAATCATCGGCTTCACCTCGCCGAGATCCACCTCCAGCAGATAATCGTAGTAGGCAAGTCGGGACGGACGGATTTCCCGGTATTCATTCTCTCTTTTTATGTACGGAAAGCCAGTCTTTGACCGTACTGTCCGTCTGCCAAATCGTGGAAACGCAGGAGGATTCCGTCGTCATTACATCGATTCCGTTCCTGAAGTCCATGCTGAGGCCTGCAATTCCCGGGCCTCCGCAAATTCCATGATTCTGTTTCTTTACAAATCCATCAGAAAATACATATTCCGTATTATATCCAGGGCCACATCCTGCGGACCCACTCCGCCGCAGGCGTTCCTCTCATGTATACCAGTACCAGGGTCTTTGCCAGATCATAGGTGCGACACAAAAGCTGTTTCACTGGCTCGCCGGCGCCTCTTCCCCAACTGCCATTGTTCTAGCGCGCTGTATCTGGAAGGGAAAGAACTGTCTCCAGAATCATTTTTCCGCCCCGGCCAGCTGCTTCGATATATTGGTGAAGAAATTGGTGGGCTGGAACCATGATTCCTCCATATTTTTTTTACTGCCCCCATCCCAAAGAGATAATCATCCCTCGTTCAGAGTTCCTCAAGCGTACACAGGCTGTTATGACAGTTTGTAAGGACAAAGGGAATCGGAAATTCTTCCACACCGCAGGCAATTGCCGTCTGTGCACTCCTATTATATGTCATGTCATGGCTTACAAGCGCATCAAATTTCGCCTCAGGTTCTCCATATCCGATGAAGTATTATGGGCCTTCAGTATCGACCAGGCCATTGTCCCCTCTTTTGCCGTGCCTTAAGCTCCGCCTCGGTGAAACCGATGCCAGTCAGAGATGTTTCTCTTCGCTGCTTACAATCCGGTTTCCATTTACCAGATAGCTCCTTATCTTCTTTTCATCACAAATTCCACCTTGTTATTTATGTATTTTCAAACAGACCCTAATCTTTTATCTGCCTTATCACGTCCAGAATTGTCCCATCCCGGCTCTCCTATTCCTACCACCCGCTCCCCAAATTCCAGCGGTTCCGGCTCTCCGACGATCGAATAAGCGATATCGGGTGAAGCTCCTCAATCGTCTTCAGGGGAAGTCCTGCTTCCCGGAAGGCCCTAAGCAGATCCTGTCTCAAAGGATTGACCGCTAT
>VOFI01004253.1_pt1 | contig 12248 bp, 15 predicted proteins | sample 5384131 | NCBI WGS metagenome assembly VOFI01 (sample SAMN12384728, study PRJNA508395) | human gut metagenome | isolation source: healthy gut H | host: Homo sapiens
TATTTAAATATCAGGACTTAGAACAGAAGCTAAGCCCGGAAAACTGTTCTTTATTCTCCCAATTCGGCACCAGTTGGCCATGATTTGATCGACAGTGTCTGAAAGGAAATTGGATGGTATCGCCGGAGTGGTTTCGAAGCTCGGTACGAGATACATCTGCTCCGATGATCTATGGCTGACTCAAGTGGGGTCTTGCTGCCACCCTGATTTTGCGCAGTGTCCTAGCCAATCTTTAGCTCCGTTTTCGGAGTTTTCATGTAAGTATCCCGCCGTTGAGATAACCAGAAGCCAGCTGAGTAGGTATAGCTGCTTAAAGCCGCCCCATGTAGTAGTGGCTTTTGGCGCATCCAGGCCAAAAGTCGTGCATCATCGATTTCAACGGCATCTCCCCCAGAACTCGGTCAGGGCTTCCTTCATGATGCTATTGAGCTTTGCTAGCTTCGAGGGTACCACCTTCTTCGATCAGGGTGTAGACCTTGCGTTGGAAGGCCGTGCCTCCAGCAAGTGGGTGATGAAGCTGTGGAAGTAGGTGTCTCGTCGACGGTGCGAGCCAGGGCAAAGCGTTTTTGACGAGGATCGTCAAACTGGTGTTCCGCCAAGTAGTCGCTGAGGAGGAGTCCTCGTTAAAGGTAGAAGCGTGAGGCTCTCCCGGCCATCGTAGGTCGACATGTGGGCGTTGAAGTAGCTTTGGTTGTTGTCTGAGAAGATGAATTGACCAGAGTGTCCGATCTCGCGGATCGGGTATAAACACATCACTCATCCTGTCCTGTCCAGCTCAGCGAGGACATAAGGATGGATCGCGGTATGGATCGGTCAAACTGCATATCCACTCTGGAATCCTTACCTTCATTGGCAGCAAAGTCGACCCAGCGTTCGGTTTGGTAGCGAGCAATTTCGCGGGAGTATTCTTTCTCCAAGAGGTGCCACCGATTTCGCGGCCAAGTCATAAGCGTCACTCAATGGTGTACATCTGGGTTGAGCGCGCTGTCCAAATCCAACTTCCAATCAGCGAAAGGTCATTTTCAAGGCCGTTGACCTTGGCCACGTGTTGATGAATTTTTGAGGCGACCGGTGCGAGAGTCCTTCATGATCAAGGTCAATCTGGCGATCAAACATGGCGTAACGATCTACTTCCTGCCTCAGCCAAAGAGGTAGTCAAAGACAGAGTCGTAGCCCCGCATATCATGCGATCCAGCTTTCTTCGTGACCTGGACGAGCTAGACAGGTAGCAGCTACAGCCGTAAGTTTGGTGCTTGCGGAGGCCTTCTGAGAAAGGAACGAAAGGCTCACGAACGGATTTTCGCATTCTCATGGTTTTTGGTAAGAAGTTTTCATAGGGTAACAAAGCTATTCTTGTCGACTTTTCTCCATCCACACTTCAAAATCAGCCATTTCAAAGTCGCCTGCCCGCATCTTGGTATAGATGTCTTGTGCCCGTAGAAGACTTCTCACCCAGGTTGGTCATGTGTCTTTTCCACATCAGCTCCCCGCAGTGAGCTTCTGATGTTTTAGCCTGGCCGGGCTGGCAAAAGTGAGGTGAGGGAGTTTGCCCCAGGCGTTCGGGGACTTCTTCATCCGCTTCGACCAAAAGCATCATCGTGCCAGTTGAGAAGTTCGACGCTGTGCCCAAGTTTTCGAAATCCATCCCTGCTTGGGCAATCTCTGCGAAAAGCTTCGTCGCCAAAGTCAGTGGCTTGTGGCATAAAGCTGTAGTTGCCAATGTGGCTGAGTTAGGGATCTGAATTTGTTCAAAGAGTCGCAGGCAGCCTCGAAAGTCTCTTCAAACGGTGTGGAGGTTGCGCGCGTGTTACGGACAAATTCAGTTGATTTCTTCACGTGTGCCAATGGCGCGCAAGAAGTCTTCCCATGGTCTTGGTGCAGAGAGGGCTGTGCAGTGTCCCAGAGTTCGTTCTCCAGGAGTTCCTCACAGAACGTAATTCCATAATGTTGTCTCTCCTTTTTGATCGGTGTTCTTCCTTAAGTATGGCAGACAAAACAGGACAGAAACATAGAGGGAGAGAAAATGCTATGTAAAATCCTGAAAAGAGCTGAAATTGACCATTTTGATATACTAGGATATGATAGATATGAAGGTTTTATGAAAAGGTCGTGATTTCAATTACTGGCGGCGTCCGAAATGCTAGCTCTCTAGTGGCTTTGTACGCCTTGCAAACGTTATGAACGCCAAAGTAAAACCAAAGCGTGAAAAACGGCAAGCGTCTTCGTCGGTCAGAGAAAAGAAAGGATACAGGTCAGAAGCATTATCAAGAGGTTTTGGAGCGGTATGCTAAGTCTTGATCACGCTGCCATAATACTGGGGACAAACAGTCTTTGTAGCCTGTTTATGGAACTGTAGAAGATACGAAGCTGAACTTCAGAAGAGAGTATGCCTATCTAGATGCTTTAACCTGCAGCGCTCTTGGGACTCCGGTAAGCTGCTGAGTATGCTTTTGCCAGATATCCTCTGAGGATCTTAGATGGTGGATGAGCTCTTGATGTCGAACTGCAATGCACGGGATGGCAAACACGTATACGCTGCGGTAAGCATTCATTACCTGAGGGTCAAACCAGCGACCTTGCTCCATGCAGCCTATGCAGCCGCGGGTGGTGGCTATCGCTCCAGCCTAGATGCTTTTTGACAATGGAGCAGTCGTGTCTACGCCACTTGGCAATCTGTAATCCAGAAATGGAATTGACCCTCTATCTCGACTAGGCAAAAGGGGAAAGCCAAGGAATTGAAAGAAAGCAACCATTCACCACATTGGTGGAAACGCAAACAGCAGAGCAGGCTCACTTAGCTTCAGCCAAGCAGTTGGACCTCAGTATGCTAGACTGGAGTGACGGTTCAGGCGACTCCCAAATCAACAGCTAAAGCCGAAGAGATCAGAAAAGCTTCCAGGCGCAAGTCAGTGTGTCGCGGATCTCCGTATTCGAGAAAGAGCCCTCTACTCAGCTCCCTCTGCAGGAATGATCGCAAAAGGAACCATACCATTGGCTGGAAACAGTGGATGCGGATGGTCAGTACTTGGGGCAAGCTTTTTTGAATCTGGGACAAGGCTGATCGCCCCTGAATTCACAACGCGTGTGGATAGTTCTAAATCAGCAAGCTCAAGTAAGAAAAGCAGTGGAATGAATATTCAAGAAATTCAGAACGGTGATTTTTCAAGTATTGCAGGAACCTGGAAAAATGGTCTAGGTGGGTTCTGGAATTTGATAAAGATGGTTTGACAGGGAAAGGATTTGTAACAGATGGTAGTGGAGTTGTTGGATAGAATTAATCCCGATCATGGCTATATTAGTGGGGGAATCCATAGTTCAAAACCAAAACAGCTGGTGGAGCTGCGATCTCATTCTTGCCAGCAGGAACACCTATGAGGCCAGATAGTAATCAGAATAGTGATCCATCAGATACATCAAAAAGACCGTATATGGGTTGGGCAACAATATATTTGGGATACTGACTCGTTCTTCTACCGTGGACTAAGAAAATAAGGAGACAAACATGAAAAAAATTGGAACATATTTACTAGCTACAGTTCTCTTTGCTTTCTTCTGGCAGGTCAAGGTCTGAAACGCTATGAGCGTGTAACAGTCCAGTAGAGTTCTTCATCAGTCAAAAAATCATCTGAAAAGGCCCGAGAAAAAAAGAGCAAACAGAGGAAACTAAGTCAGATAAAAATGATAAAGAAGCCATTGGGACCTTGTCAAAAGCAGACCAAGCGGATATCTATTCGATTATTGAAAAACAGTGCGTCTTTAACCTATTCACTTCAAGGTGCAACCGACTCGTTTGCTGGAGTTGAACAATGATCACAGTGCAGTTGAAGGCTACTCGCAAGACATGTTCATTGATTACAATACCTACACGCCAGAAACCTATAATTTACAAGATATCATTGATAAATTGAATGCAGAAGAGACATCGGACTTATTCGCAGTTTCCTTTTCACAAGACCAGCTGATCCAACTAACAAATGAAAAAGAAAGACGGCTGGATCTATTCGACAAAAGACAAGGCCTTCTCCTACGAAATTGTAGTTGAAGGTCGTGGCGGGAGCGATGCCACTGATGGAAATCCCTTCACCAGATGAATGGGTGGTCAATGAAGATTCGGTTGAAGTGACAACGACTATCCAAGGCACTTCCCGACCCATACAGACGTTTTGTCTTGAAACGCAACAACAAGAACTACAAGGGTGGAACCCACAAAACACGCTTTATGTCGACAGCACAGAATTTGTGAAATCGTAAAATAAATAAAGGCTATATCTAGATCTAGAATTTTAAAATAGGTGGAAATCAATATTCCTCGAAAAAAGGCTTTTAAAGCCTTTTTATTTTGGACTTGAATATGGTAAAATAAAGGTTATACGTGCTTGGATACAAAGATGAGGATATAATATATAGATGGGCTGTCGAAATTCTATCTCGTTGAGTTGCGGCCTTAGTATCTTGAGATTGAACCCCGCCTTATTAACTCTGTGGAAAAAGATAAATCTACCCAGGAGAATGTATGCAGCTGGTAAGTTCCCGGGTGGCTTTAACAAGCGTGAGGGTCGGCCTTCAACAGACGCCACTTTGACTGCTCGTCTCATTGATCGTCCTATTCGTCCCCTATGTTTGCGGAGGGCTTTCGTAACGAAGTTCAGGTCATTAACACGGTCCTCTCTTATGATGAGAATGCTAGTGCTCCAATGGCTGCTATGTTTGGTAGCTCTTTAGCTCTTTCTATTTCTGATATTCCTTTCAATGGTCCAATTGCTGGGGTTCAAGTAGCCTATGCTGCAGAAGATTTCATCATCAACCCAAGTGCAGCGGATAAGGAAGTTTCACTTTTAGACTTGACAGTGGCAGGTACCAAAGGAAGCTATCAATATGGTAGAGTCAGGTGCCCAGGAATTGTCTGAGGATATTATGTTGCAAGCACTCTTGAAGGGACATGAGGCAATTCAAGAGTTGGTTGATTTCCAAAATTATATCGTTGCAGCTGTTGGTAAGGAAAAGGCTGAGGTTGAACTTCTACAAGTTGATGCTGATTTGAAAGTCGAGATCGAAACGGCTTATTATGATCAGTTAGCTAAGGCTGTTCAGGTGGAAGAAAAACTGGCGCGTGAAGCAGCAACCCAGGCTGTAAAAAGAAGAGGTCCTCAGCTTCTTATCAGGAACGCTTTGCGGAAGATGAGGATAAGGAAACTATTCTGCGTGATGTAGCAGAAATCCTTGAGCAGATGGAGCATGCCGAAGTGCGCCGTTTGATCACAGAAGACAAGGTTCGTCCAGATGGCCGTCGTGTGGATGAAATCCGTCCTTTGGACGCAGAGATTGACTTTCTTCCTAAGGTTCATGGTTCGGGTCTCTTTACACGTGGTCAAACTCAAGCCTTGTCAGTTTTGACTTTGGCACCTATGAGTGATACACAACTTGTTGATGGTTTGGATCCAGAGTATAAGAAACGTTTCCTTCACCACTATAATTTCCCTCAGTATTCAGTGGGTGAAACAGGGCGTTATGGTGCACCAGGTCGACGTGAAATTGGTCACGGAGCCTTGGGTGAACGTGCCCTTGCTCAGGTTCTCCCAAGTGTTGAAGAGTTCCCTTATGCGATCCGTTTGGTAGCAGAAGTCTTGAAGTCAAATGGTTCTTCATCACAAGCTTCTATTTGTGCAGGAACCTTGGCTCTTATGGCTGGTGGTGTACCTATTAAGGCACCTGTTGCAGGGATAGCCATGGGACTTATCTCAGATGGTACTAACTACACTGTCCTAACTGATATTCAAGGTTTGGAAGATCATTTTGGAGATATGGACTTTAGAAAGGTCCAGCTGGTACACGTCAAGGAATTACATCTTCAGATGGATATTAAGATTTCATCGGTAAGGGGTGGGAAACCATCGATTACTGAAACGGCCATTCTCGAAGAGGCTTTTGCTCGAGCAAAGGTAGCTCGTTTTGAAATTCTTGATGTTATTGATGCGTGAAGCCAAAGTGGATGAAGCACCATGCCAAAGTGGTCCTGAGCCACGTCCAGAATTGACAAGACGGAGACATCGTAATTCAACATCCTGTTGAAACAAATGGTTTGTCATCGGTACCAACCGTGTCGAAACTATTGACAAGATCGGCGATGAAGTGGATGTCAAGGTTATCAAGATTGACGAAAAGGGATGTCGATTTTCTCTATGAAGGATGCCAATTAACACGTCCGCCAAAAACTGAACATTCAGAAGAAAAAGGTTGAAAAAGGGTAAAGGGTACCGTCATGGCGATCGTCCCCGTTCACCACAAATAAAGACCACAAACCTAAAAAAGACTTTACCATTACACAAAAAGATTCAGAATAATCATTAGAAAAGGAGGTTACGGTATGGGATGGTGGCGTGAAAACCATCAATATTGAAAAAGGACGTAAATGTCATCAAGGCCTTGTACCTCGCTGGAGGCCTTTTGACCTATCCGGGGTCAAAGCACTGTACCGCCGTGTTTCCCACTTTTTGTGGAACCATGGATTTAAGTTTGGCGCGGATGCACAGCCAATTTGGCGTTTTTGGACTCAGATTGAGATCCACAGAAGGAGCAACTATTGCTTCTGGTGTTTTATCGACCATGGAGCGGGACTCGTTATAGGGGAAACAGCCATTGTTGAAAAAAAAAGGCGTTATGGTTTCATCTACCCCTTTTTGGGAACAGGTCTTGGATGTCGGCAAAACGAACGCCATCCAACGGTACGTGAAGGGAGGTGGCTCCGCTCATGCCCAAGTCATCGGCCCAGTGGAAATCGGAGCTAAGGCCAAAGTCGGAGCAGGAGCTGTCGTGGTCTCAGATGTACCAAGTGATGTGACCGTTGTCGGTGTTCCTGCCAAGATTGTGCGGGTACACGGTCGAAAAGACGAACCAGTCATTCACCAAGAAGAAGAAAAAACGCGAATACTACATGAACAAGCTGGAGCATGCTAAGGAAGCTAGCCATCATCGGTCTTCGAGCTTGTAAAGGAGATCGCTACGTGATTCAATCAACCAATACATTGAATGACCACCAACTACTGGAAGCAAAGGCCCTTATTGCCACCTGTCATGACGGAACGTTTCGGGATCCTTATCTCTCCAATATGCTCAATTTTGACCCCAACATGCCTGCCTTTTTTTCCTTTATTATGAAAAAAAGGTGAACTTGTTGGCCTATTAACCGTCTATGCGGATTTCAAGATGTGGATGTGGCGATCCCATTTGGCCTAATCACCGTCGGCAGGGAATTGCGATGTGCTTTGTATAGAAGTTTACCAGAAAAGAAACGGCATCTTATCCAATTGAGTCTGTGACTTTTTCAGACAGAGCGTATTTTTCTAGAGAATCATCCTGATTTTGCCCAGCAATTGGAGACTGGTTGAGGATGAAGAGACCGAAACCTGACTAGGACGAGATCGAACCGCTTATGCATTAGATTCCCGTTCGGATGTCGATAGCTCTTGGCTGAACCTTCTTATCTTGAAGCCATTGCCCAGCTCCACCATCAGACGTTTTCAGATGAAGTGGAAGTACCGGAAGCAAGACGCAGATACATTACAGAGGCCTTTGAAGGATTCCGATAGGCCTACTTTGTACATCCTTCTCAAAGAAGCTCAGGTCATTGGAGTTTGCACGGTAGATTTATCTGGAGAATAGCAACTACCTCTATGGACTTGCCGATTGCTGAAGCTTATCGTGGACAGGGCTATGGCAGCTATCTGGCAAAATCAGTCGTCAATCAACTCATGGTGCGCAAAATGACAAGGCTTTTCAAATTGCAGTAGAAGATAGCAATATTGGAGCCAAACGCTTGTATGAAAAAGATTGGCTTTGTCAAACAGACTCAGGCGGTTTTTATCTAAATAGGAAAGAGTGAATAAATGTTACTAGAAGAATTTGAAAATGTGTCTGCTGTGATAGAGCCAACTGATCGAAGCCTTCTTAGTAGTGGAGAAATCTGTGATACTATTATTCTATCTTTAATGGAGAGATCCTTGAACGAGTAAAGCAGATAGACGGAGTCTATGAAGGTGGTTATCTCACCAACCTAAATGGCAAATTTCCATGGTATATCTATGAAGTAGATGGACTTAAACTTGCAGTTGCTATGGCTACTATTGGAGCTCCAATGGTTGTGGGTTTCTTAGAAGAACTCAAAGCGAGAGGTTTTAACAACTTTATTGTTCTGGGCTCTTGTGGAGTTCTAGATCAGTCTATTCAAGCAGATAAAATTATTATGCCAAGTTCAGCTCTACGTGATGAAGGTACAAGTTACCACTACGCTCCAGCAAGTGATGAGATTTCTTATGATGAAGCGCTTCTCTCAACTCTGGAGAACGCTTTTGAACAAATCTGGTGTTGAGCACATTCGGACTAAAGCTTGGACGACAGATGCCTTCTATCGTGAAACAGTTGCTAAGGTTAAAAAAGACTTCAGCAGGAGCGAAAGTTGTAGATATGGAAGCTTCGGCTATCATGGCTTGGGCTCAATATCGACAAAGCCAAGGTCTATCAATTTTTCTACACGGCTGACTATGTGGATCATCACAATCACGAATGGGATGCTAGATTTGAAGATAGAAAAGCAGATGCTATGACTTTCTTTAAGATTGCTGTCGATAAACCGTTAGAGTTGGAAAAATGAGAATATAGATTCAAAATTAAAAAACAGAAAGGAAATGAAGCGTGTTAAAAATTTATGATACCATGTCTCGTGATTTGCGAGAATTTATCCCCATCGAGGAAGGAAAGGTCCGCATGTATGTTTGTGGGCCAACGGTTTACAATTATATCCACGTAGGGAATGCCCGCTCAACGGTGGCCTTTGACACGATTCGTCGCTACTTTGAGTATTGTGGCTATACAGTCAACTACATTTCCAACTTTACAGATGTGGATGATAAGATCATTAACCGTGCCAAAGAAGAAGGCATTACTCCACAGGAAGTGGCAGACAAGTATATTCGCGGCCTTCCGTGAGGAAGATACCGGCTCTTGGCGTGAAACCTGCAACTCGCCACCCTCGTGTGGTCGAGTTTATGGATGAAATCATTCGTTTTGTCGCTGACTTGATCGAAAAAGACTATGCCTATGAGAGCCAAGGCGATGTCTATTTCCGTGTGGAAAAATCAAACAACTATGCTAAAGTTGGCTAACAAAAACTCTAGAAGACTTGGAGCTAGGTGCTTCCAGGTCGGACAGATGAAGAAAGAACGCAAGGAAAATCCAGTCGACTTTGCCCTCTGGAAGGTCTGCCAAAACCAGGTGAGATTTCTTGGGACAGCCCTTGGGGACCTGGTCGTCCTGGTTGGCACATCGAGTGTTCGGTCATGTCAACTGGGATTTTGGGGGATACTATTGATATCCACGGTGGTGGAGCCGACCTTGAGTTTCCACAACCATACTAATGAAATTGCCCAGTCAGAAGCTCAAAACTGGCAAGACCTTTGCTAACTACTGGATGCACAATGGCTTTGTCAATGTGGATAATGAAAAATGTCAAAATCCTTAGGGTAACTTCGTGACCGTTCATGATGCATTGAAGACCAAGTGCTTCGTTTCTTCCTAGCAACACAACAGTATCGTAAACCAATTAACTTTACAGAAAAAGCTATCCATGATGCTGAAGTTAATCTTAAGTATTTGAAAAATGCCTATGAGCAACCGTTCACAGGAGAAGTAGATCCAGCTGATTTGCAAGGCTTTGTGGACAAGTTTATCAGCGGCTATGGATGAAGATATCAATGCAAGAAAGGATTACCGTCGTCTTTGAATTGGCTAAATGGATCAATTCGGGTCACTACAAGCAAGACGTCAAGGATGCCTTGACCGGTCTATTCCATGTATATTCTGGGCACTGTTTCAAGTGATGACCAGTTAGTAAGTTTCAACAGGTTTATACCCGCTATGTATCTGAAGTCAGGCCAGTAGAAAGCATGTTGGAGCAAGAAATTCTGACGGAAAAAGAGTTGGAGATCTACAAGCGCGGTCGCAATACCAATAGATATACCAAGGTCAAAATGGATGTCGTGACCTATCGGATGTCGGTTTTGAGGGTCAATTGGATATCTCCTTAGGCGGGGGGGCTCTCTGGTCTAGAAGAGCTGATTGACTGGTGCATCCAGCAAGTAGAAGAAGAAAGCAGTGAAAAATATCAGAGAGTGGTTTCCTCATGCAGAGGTGACGGATCAGGCCAATTCACCAGCTGGTTATGTAGCTATTCCTCTTCAGGCTCATCAATGGTTCTTTGCTGAAGGAAGAAGAGGCTATTGAACGAGAAAAACAATTGGATTTCCTGGTTTGGGCGGTGAAGGAGGTTGCCCTAATCGCTTGTACCAGTGCCTGATCGATGGAAAGGGAGAAGCCCCTCAAGTCATCAAAAATGCAGCTTGTCTGTTGCTACCATTCGACAGTGGAAGGGACGGTTTCTTGGTTGAGATGATGCAGACACTTTGGGCAACTTCCGAGCAGCCTTGCAACTGAGCGGACAAGATTATGTGCTTATTCTGGACCAAGGTCCGGTGTTTGCCTGTGTTGATATCTTAAGATACCGTCTCTGCCATGGAGTATGACTTGCAATATTGGTTTATCTATATTGTTCGGGCAAGTATGGACCAGTCTAAAGACGGGAAAGTGTCTCCTGTCATCCGAGGCAGAACGGGCGGTCTTTCGAGCTTGGATTCGAGAAGGCCATCAAGGTGTCTATCGCTTTTTACCCCAGCTCTATCTTTGAGAATCAGGAGCAGGCGAATCTGGATCTCACCCCAATCAAAAGCAAGCTTGCATCAGTTGATTGAAAGTCAAGATCAATTGCAAGACATCATTGTTGTTGCTCTTTTGGGACAATGGGGCAGTCGTAACAAGCCTTAACAACTCTATCTCCACCACCAATTCGCTCCAATACAAGATTGATAAGTGGGAGGAGTTGACGGGTCTTCAGTTGAAAAATCTGACAGGTCTAGCCCTGTGCTATCATTTGGTCTTACAGATGTGATTTAAACAGATAAATCTAGAGTTTTTGTGCAACTTGCACAAAACTCTTTTTCTTTGTGAGACTTGCCATAGATTTGTAAAAACGTTTTCATTTACAATAGAATTATAAAAATCAAAGGAGTACCATCATGGTAGAATTGAATCTTAATCACATTTATAAAAATATCCAAATAGCGAACACTACTCAGTTGAAGACTTCAACTTGGACATCAAAGACAAAAGAATTTATCGTTTTCGTAGGTCCTTCAGGGATGTGGTAAATCAACTACTCTTCGTATGATCCCTTTGGTCTTCAAAGACATCACAGAAGGTGAATGTTCGATCGATGGTACTGTTGTAAACAACGTAGCACCTAAAGACGCCGTGATATTGCCATGGTATTCCAAAAACTACGCTCTTTACCCCACATGACTGTGTACGACAACATGGCATTTGGTTTGAAATTGCGTAAATACAGCAAGGGAAGATATCGACAAACGTGTACAAGTGTGAAGCAGCTGAAATCCTTGGCTTGAAAGAATTCTTGGATCGTAAACCAGCTGACCTTTCTGGTGGTCAACGTCAACGTATGGCTATGGGACGTGCTATTGTCCGAGATGCAAAAGTGTTCTTGATGGACGAACCTTTGTCAAATTTAGATGCCAAACTTCGAGTTGCCATGCGAGCCGAAATCGCTAAAATTCACCGCCGTATCGGTTGCTACAACAATCTATGTAACCCACGACCAAACAGAAGCGATGACACTTTGACCGTATCGTTATCATGTCTGCTACTAAAACCCAGCTGGTACTGGTACAATTGGACGTGTGGAACAAATTTGGTTCTCCGCAAAAGTGTACAAAGAACCCTGTTAACAAATTCGTAGCTGGATTTATCGGAAGCCCTGCCATGAACTTCATTAACGTGAAGTTGGAAGGTGGACACATCGTTACTAACGGCAATTTGAAAGTTCCAAGAAGGTGCTGAAAGTCTTGAAAGAAAAAGGAGGGCTATGATGGTAAAGAATTGATCTTTGTTATCCGTCAGAAGACGTGAATACAGAAAGGCGCATTCCTTGAAACTTTCCCAGAATCAGTAGTAAAAGCAACGATCTCTGTATCTGAATTGCTTGGTTCTGAATCTCACTTGTACTGTCAAGTTGGTGACAACGAATTCATCGCTAAAGTAGGTAGCGTGACCTGCGAAACAGGTGCAACAAATAGACTGATTTGACTTGAACGAAATACTTCGACAAAGAAACTGAAAAAGACAGT
>VOFI01001297.1_pt1 | contig 12220 bp, 14 predicted proteins | sample 5384131 | NCBI WGS metagenome assembly VOFI01 (sample SAMN12384728, study PRJNA508395) | human gut metagenome | isolation source: healthy gut H | host: Homo sapiens
TACTGTTCCTGGCATTGTCCTTTACTTTTTTTTGATGCGGTTAGAAGTTATTGACAATACTGTCAATTTCTGCATCCGTTAATAATTCAATTTCTTTATCAGGCTTTCCTGTTCCTGCCGCAGGCGGCGTTCCCAATGTGGAGAGGCCGGCATCGGCACGTTCCTGGTTGTAAGCCTTTAAATCCTCTTCGACTTCAGATAGAAACTGTTCGAACTCCTCGTCATTCTCAAAGTTCATTTTAGAGAAGCTTTTTAATGTGCGGTTGCCGAATGTGCCTGTATCTTTCAAGAGACTTTCAAGTTTGCTTTTGCGCAAGGAGCTGGTCTTCTCTCCCTCCAATGCAGCAAATCGGGCATCCTGTTGTTCTCTGTAAGCTTTGAACCATGCAGGCTCTTCGTCCTTGTTTTCCTCTTTGTCTTGGGGTTTCTTCTTTGAAGCTGGTTTCGGAGTATCATCCGGAAAGTTGTCATTCGGTTCATCGTCCGGTTCCGCTTCGGGGTGGTTTTTCTTCCATTCGTCAAGCAGACGGTTGGCTTGCGACTGGCCGAAAGTGAGGTAGGGGAGAACCGCTTCGATCTTTTCGTCAATCTCTGCGTTTACATCCTCTTCGGAGGCATCTTCTTGGGATTCAAGGTTATCGGCAATCTTGGCGGCGATACCCTTTAATTCCTTTGAGTTGAACCCTAACGCCTTCGCTTTAAGTTTCAACTTTACAAAAACTTGTTGTCTTCTGTCCATTGTAGAATGAATTTTAAGTTATTAGATAAAATAGTCTGCACGGTAAACGTATGCCAGCAGACTATTTCCGTAGAACTTAAAAACACTCTTAGAGCAATGAGCTTTCATGTCCTGTTGTGCTATGGATGTGTTGGAACATTTACAATATGGCAGTGACAAGCTGATTAATTTTTATTTGTTAAACGAAAAATATGAATTTGTTATTATTGAATGCAGCCTCAGGCAACAAACTTGAGCAAGCACTGGAGAAACTGGTAGATTTTGGAATGGACGCTGGTAAGGATATATTTGTCGCCATTCTGATATATTCAGTCGGTCGTTTTATCATTAAGCAGATTAGTGTATTAATAGCCAAAGTTCTTGAAAAACGGAAGATAGAAACCAGTGTACAGACTTTCTTGAAAAGTTTGATGAAAATTTTATTGAACATGGTACTTGCTTTTGCCATAATCAGCAAGTTGGGAGTGGAAACGACCAGTTTTGCTGCACTTTTGGCGTCAGCCGGTGTGGCTGTAGGTATGGCACTTTCCGGCAATCTTTCCAATTTTGCAGGTGGTTTGATTATACTTGTTTTTAAACCGTTTAAAGTAGGCGATTATATAGATGGACCTGGAGTAAGTGGTACAATAAAAGAGATACAGATTTTCCATACCATACTTTCCACTCTTGATAATCGGATGATATACGTTCCCAACGGGATGCTCAGTGGAAATGCTGTGATTAATTACAGCAAACAGGAAATGCGCCGTGTTGAATGGGTATTCGGAGTAGAATATGGAGAGGATGTACAAAGGGTCAGAACCGTATTGCAACGTATTATTTATGCGGACAAACGTATTTTGGATACTCCTGCCCCTATCATTGTTTTAGGCTCATTAAGTGCGAGTAGCGTTGACATTACCGTCCGTGTTTGGGTAAAAACAGCTGATTACTGGAATGTTTTATATGATATTAATGAGATTGTTTATACGACATTTAATAAAGAAGGAATCGGATTCCCTTTCCCACAACTTACTGTGCATCAATCTTCAAAATAATAGAAACATATTCAACTTCTTAAATAAATGATCATGAAAAAATTAATTTGTTTTTTTACGATTTTCGTATTTTGGGGAATCACTGATAGTATGGCTCAGGGATTACATTTTGGGGTAAAAGCCGGTGTGCTTGGCAACAAAGCAAATATTAGTGGCATGCGTGACCAGTTTAAGGAAGAGAGTTTGACAGGATTTCAAGTAGGGCCTATGTTGCAATATCAAACAGGATTTCATGGTATCGCTTTGGACTTTTCTCTGCTGTATGTAGAGCGTGGAATCAAACTGACAAATACCTCTAACAGACGCAGCGCTGACATTAAAACACAAAGTATTGATATTCCTATAGAACTGAAATGGGAAATGGGAATATCAGATAATTTTGATTTGTTTTTGGGAGTCGGTCTTTCCTTTTCTTTTTTGGTAGACAAGGACAACTGGGGACGCAAACTTGCTCATATAGCTGTGGATGTTATAGATAAGGATCTTCCATCTATGGGATGGCGTTCGACTGAAGTCGGATTGAACTTGGGAGGTGGAGTGAAAATTGTAAATCATTTAATGGTAAGTTGCTATTATAATATAGGATTAACCCAGTCTGCCAAGCATAATATAGGAGGCAATAAGCATGATGCCATAGATCAAATTTTTGATGGTGATGTATTCGAAAGCAAAAATAGATATTGGCAGTTATCACTTGCTTATGTGTTTTAGTCAGATAATTGCGGATCGTTTTTAGCAATACAAAACTAAAAAGCGGCTTTTATTATTGAGAAGGTTTGTAGTAAAACATCCAATAAAAGAGTCTGAATAACAAAGTGATTGCATCCGTGTGTGGAAAACACACGGATAGCATGAATAAATAATTTTTTTTGCAAAAATGAAATTATATATTTTGATTCAACAGTTATTGAGAAGAAAATTTGTTCAATATTTTGTTCTTTTCTTCATTCTGATTTCAATTATAGCCGTCATTGCAAGTTCATTTGAAGAAATGGCCACATACAAAGTACTGTTATTCGGCATTACTTATGTATCTTCTTTTATTTTTCTTATTGAATACACAGCCCGTATCGTATCTGCACCGGCACTCTATCCCGGTATGAAAACAGCAAAGGCACGTCTGAAATATACATTCTCTTTTTATGGCTTTGTTGACTTCGTGGCAGTACTGCCTTGTGTTCTTACCTATGCATACTGGGATACGGAAGTCGTTCATGTCATTATTTTACCTTATATCTTCGTTATTTTTAAGTTAATACGGCACTCGCGATCTTTCCGAATTATCGGTATGGCTCTTGCTTCTGTCAGAGAAGAACTTGAAACAGCCTACACAGCTAGTTTCATTACAATTTGCTTTTCCGCCATTTTGATGTATTATATTGAAAGGAATGCACAACCTGAAGTCTTTAAAAATATCGGTGACGGAATCTGGTGGGCCATTATTACATTTGCTACAGTCGGATATGGTGACATTTATCCCATTACCTTTTTGGGGAAATTATTGGGTTGTATTATTTGTCTGGTAGGTGTGGCAATGGTAGCCATTCCGACCGGTATCATTAGTTCTTCTTTTATCAATATCGTACAAAAGAAGAAACAAAACCTAGAAAAAGAAAATGATAGTCAATAAGAAGGTTGATATAATGAACTTTTGCTAATAGATAGGTTGTAAAAGAGATTTTGTAGCGTTTACTTGCGATTTTTTCTGTAATTATTGTTATTTCTCAACTATTTAATAGAGAATGGGAACTTTAGTTATATGTGGATAAAATAGTACGAGCAATGTCGTTTAGATTAAGCAGAATGGTAAGAAGGATTGTTTTTAAAGTATACTTTTTTGTAATGGGCAGTGTTGGACTTATATTATCCATATTTTTCATGAATATCATATTTTATAAATATCATATACGGAACAAAAACTTCTTTGTTGAAGTTTTGTCCCGTATTGAAGGTTCCTATTCTTTATATAATTCTTAACTCGGATAAATCATAATTTATGCAATATGAATATTATATGTTGGAAATTATTGTTTGGGTGTGCCATTTTCATTGATTCTGATACTTACACTTGGTTTACCTTCTATCTCCAATTCCACTATATAATATTTTCCTTTAGGAGTATCCACTTCATCGGCTTCATCGTCCAATTCCGCTCCTTGATGTTCCTTTAAAGCGTTTTCCACAGCTTCTTTTACTTTAGCGGGCAATGTGTCATACAGAACCTCTTTAGCAGTGGAAACCCATACGTTATTAACAAAGCAAACTTCCAGTTTTATATCCTGCAATAGGATATCGACTTCCAGCACATGGGTGGTTTTGTCTAAATCTGTTTCAAGCAACTTATATCCTGCATATTTTTCGTTCAGGATTTTGCTCACAGCATCAGGTAAAGCCGTAGGCAGATAATTTTCGGAGTCATCTTCCTTGTCAGCCACTTCTTTCAATAAATTTCCCTTGGTATCGAAATAAAGGTCATATTCTTCATTGCCTTTCTCTACTTCGATCACATATACAGTTTCCATATTCTTGCGTTCGAGCATGTCAACATCATCACGCTTCCAACCATCGTATTTGGTGAGTGCTTCAAATGTCGTTTTCACTTTCGCAGGCAGTGCTTCATAAACAATATCCGTTTCTGTCATTAGCCATACGCCATTTACGTCAAACCAGGCTTCTTTTTCTTTATTGTCTTGATTGAACGTTGCTATGTGATTTGTTCCACGGGTACTCCAGTCATGAGCGATATTGCCGAATTCTTTAACAAAGGCATTTTCTAATTGTTCCGAAACAGGAGCATTGTCATCATCGTCACAACTTTGCATTGCGAAACTAAGTAACCCCATAGCCAGCATTACGAAATACATTTTTAGTTTCATAGTTTTCTATTTTTTAATGTGATTAATTTGTGTCTTTATTTCATTCTCTTAAAATTAGTCATGAATTTGCCTTATCTGCTAATTAAGAACAAAGTAAAATTGAATTTGTTTTTTTTAATGCAGATATTCATTTTATAAAAAACAAGAGGCTTGATCAATTCTTTTTATCAGCAAAGATTTTCCATACACCGGCACTTAACGCAGCACCCACAAACGGTCCTATAATAAAGATCCAAAGTTGGTTTAGGGCTTCTCCTCCTTGAAAGAAGGCGGGAGCTATGCTGCGGGCCGGATTGACAGACGTTCCAGTATAACGGATACAAGCGAGATGAATCAATACCAAGGAAAGACCGATAGCAAGTCCGGCAAAATTCCCGGCTCCTTTTTTCTCATCCGTAGTGCCCAATACAACTAGTACAAATATGAATGTAAAGACTATTTCTGCCAGTAAAGCTCCAGTCATGGAAACGCCTTCTTGACAGGCATTGGCACCGGTTCCCTCCAATCCTGAATTGGAGGTTAATGTCCAAAGGATGGTTGAGCCGATAAAGGCACCGATCACTTGAAACAGTATGTACATGGCGGCATCCTTCCCGTTCATACGACCTGACAAGAGACAACCGAGCGTGATGGCCGGATTAATGTGGCAACCTGAGATTCCACCGACAGTATAGGCCATGGCTACAACAGACAATCCGAATGCGAGAGCCGTACCTATAACTGTAGAAGCCAGATTTGGATCTGATGATGTACACGACAGACTAACTGCTGTACCACATCCCATAAGAACGAGAACCATAGTTCCCAACATTTCAGCAATGTACTTTTTCATAATTCTTTAATTTTAAATTAAACCTGTTTATTATATTAATAAATTACTTTAAAAGGTAATATCACTAAAGTTTTTTTTGCAAATATATAAATAAAAAGATTTGATTGAACAGGTTTGAGATATAATTGGTAAAATACTCTTGGCAATTTCTTGGGATTGCTCCTGTTTACCCAAAATATATTTAGAATTGTTTATTTTTTATTTTAATTACAACAGAATGTGTTAAAAATACACAATGTAATATTGTTTAAATTAGTATTTCGGCAAAATTTCACCAAGTATTAATGTGATTTTAAAAAATGGTTGAAAGATCTGCGAGTGCACAGTGCATGATGATATAGTGACAGTGTATGTGCTTTCTATGGGATACCATTATACCAAGTGAAAAAACGCACGGCACGGGAGTAATCTGGTACTCCGTGCTATAAAACAGAATGTAATTGTACATCAGTGATTATTCTTTGAGATACTTATAGGTCTTTAGATATTTATTCAGCCTTGATAAATCGCTCTCTGTAATTTGCTCCAGTCGGGTAATGTCCATATTATCTTCCAAATCGTGTAACTTTACTTGCCTGTCAATCGGATTAAGGCGGGAGCGCTTGATGGAATCTTCATAGCTTTCATCCTTGTTGTGGGTAACAGAAAGAATGGCATCTATAATATTACGAGGAAAGCCTTCCATTAGCAAATATTCAGCAGTAACTTCGGTATCTTCTATTGTATCGTGCAACAAAGCAGCAATTCTTTCTTCGTCAGTAGAGCATCTGTTGGAAACACGAATAGGATGGAAAATATAAGGCGCTCCAGTTTTATCAACTTAATAAATATGCGCATCAACTGCGATTTGCAGTGCTTTTTCTAATAATGAATTATCCATAATCAATATGTTTCTATTACACGATTTAAAAATTTAGTTCTCAACATCTTCTTGATAACACGTTTCATGTCCTTGTCAAGGTATGTATATGCTTTATCAAAAATATTATCCGGTACTCCGTAGAATGCTTCTGCTAATCCTCCAGCAATGCAAGCAATTGTATCACTATCTCCACCTATTGATACGGCATTACGAATCGCATCTTCAAACCCGTTACTTTCATGAAAGCAGATTATTGCTTGCGGTACAGTTACCTGGCAACTTTCATCAAACTTATTGCATGAACGAATGAAGGCAACTGTTTGTGATAAGTCATATCCAAATGTAGATTCTGACCATTTTTTTACATCGCCTTTAGTGTGTCCGGTGCGCAATAAGAATATTGAACCTGCAATAGCTTGTGCGCCTTTGATACCTTCTTTGTGATTATGAGTTACTTTTGCGCTTTTCTCCGCTTCTTCAAGAACCTTTGTCAGTGAATTATAATAGAAACCAATTTGACTAACACGCATGGCAGAACCATTACCATAACTGTTATATGGTTGTGGGTTATTACTTCTCCACCATCTTTCAAAGGACACACCGTAAGAGCCCTTGGGGTTCGGATATTTCCTGCACCATTCCAACAGCACATCTTTATAGTCTATCTTCCGGTATATAGCATCAGCAATCGCAATAGTACAAATGGTATCATCTGTAAAACTGCAATCTTTAGTAAACAGTTCGAATTCTTTAGTATTGATATTGTTAAATTCAAAGCGAGAACCTACAATATTACCTATTATTGCTCCAATCATAGTGGTATTATTTATGTATAAAGGTAAGAAAATTATTTGATTTGGCGAAATATAGTATCTTATATTTCCTCCATATAGATATATAAATTGCCGAATACCTTCTTATCAACAGCTTTGATTTTTGTAATTTTAAACTTGGAAGATTTGTTGAACAATATTTCTTTTTCTTCCTGCATATCGGATATAGATGATATGTCCACTCCATTTTTACCTTTGATTTCAAAGATAACTTTATACTCTGTTCCATCGGCAAAATCCTATGCTACAAGCTTATTGGCGGATGTTGACATAAAGCCGTTCTCTATGTAGTCATCGCCTTTCTTTAAAGATTTCAGTTTGTCAAACATTATTCTGTCAGCAGTAATGCCACGATAACTTGTTCCAATACACTTGTTAGAAAGGTTAATGTATTTGCTGATACCATCAATGACAGAAAGCGTTTCTTCATCAAGCTGCTTTCTTTGACCTCTTAAATATTGTATATTTGGAAATAGCCTCAATATATGTTTTTATCTTCTTTCAGAAAAGATGGATTATCTTTCAAAAAGTATGGAAGTGTATCTCGTTTCTTGGCATTATCAATTCGTCGCTGATTATCGAGAACCCACTTCTTGAAGCTGTCCGGCACATCTTTCACTTTGTTCACACTTTCAGTACTTGCTTCACTACGTCCGTCCCACGCCCAAAACTCCTCTTCTGTTTTGAGGATAGGAATTTTATAGCATCTGCAATTAGACCCCCAAAAGCATTTTCCATTGCGACGGATATACATGATATGGTTTTTCTCCAGAGTAAGGTCATATACAAACCCATCGTAATGCTGAATCTCTTTATGGAACACTGTCGACGTGACGGAATAGCATTCACGGATTGAATAACAATCGTAGTTTGAAGTTATGATACTTCCGTTGCTTTTGTGCGACACTCCAGCCTTGTTCACTGAAAAGGACGGACGATTCCCGGATTTCAGAATAAGCTCAGACAAATCCCCTGCCATACGTTCAGATACGGTAAAATAGAGGATTTCATCCTTGTCTGACTTAAACTCTGTTCCATGATTACCTACAAAAGATTTGCATGGTCGCCTGTATCCATCACAAAGCATAAAGGCATTAAGAAATATTCTGATCTGTCTGACAGATGCATTCTTTATCGCAGACGGTATAAATTTATGGGAACACTTGCCGAATATTTTCAGATAATTCCTTATTGGAGTACTATAAAATGCAACTTCTTGCTTGTCTAAATGTGGCTCAAATCCGATACGCTTCACGCAGTTTACAATTCTGTCCCGTGCAGGCTCACCTTCTTGTTGGGAGATAACACCCCGGCGTTTCCCATTGTACTCCCGCCTGAAAGCCAATACCCCATAAACTCACAAAACAGGTCAAATGGTATTCTGATGTCGTCTATCTCATAAAATGCAACATCTTCTGACTCATATTCGCATCCTCTATAAAAAGCCCCTTTCCCCTTTGTGTACTCTTTAGCTTGGCAGTTCTTTATCCTGCTATCATTCTTGCTTAAATAAACCATATTATGTTCCGGTGTAACCAAACAGTCCAATGATTTATTGAAAAAGTGTATCATGTCACCATTATATCGGTAACACTGCCTATCCGTAAACTCTACCCACTCAAGTGTTCTGTTAGTAGGATTCAATGACAATATCAAATCATCATCAAATACATTTTTAAACAGTTTCCACCCTCTGTTTGTAAGCACTTCGCTGTCATCGGAATAACAATTCGGGTGCCAACCAACCCAAGTAAAATCCTTGGGATATTTCCGGCAAGGGATTCGCATACAGTGCAAGGAAACTCTCTTCCGGAGCGTTTGATTTCATAACCTACCACAAAGTCCATTTGCTTCCAACGCTCATTTTCAGCGGTCCGGTAAGCCATATTGATTTCAGACCGAGCCAACCGGATAGAACGGTATTCACAATCTTTTAGATGTTCTGCACTTCCGTACTTCTCTTTGTAGTCTTTTTGGAGCGATGGAAAATCAAGGAGGTGTTTGGATATTTGCTTGCTTAGGGCAACGGCACTTGTTCCTTTCTGAATAGCACAGGAGATGGCGGCTTCCAGTTCCTCCTTGTAAACGGTGGACTGTTGCCAGAGTTTAGCCGATACATCAAACCCTCTGTCCCTGCGGTTCTGAAATGCTTTCAAAGCATCAGAATTGGTTTGATAGAGAACTTTGTACTTTTCTTTATCAATAGTGGCGGTATAGGCTTTCAGAACCTTGTCAGCCATCAAATCTTGTACCTCATTGCTATTCTTCCACTCATCAGAAGTACCACGATAGATAACAGACCGAATATCATCTACGAACTGAGCTTGAATGTCCGCAATAGACTTCTTGGTTTGCGGATAGTCAGAAAACTTGAAGACAGTACCACTGTCGGCATCATATTCAGTATTCAATGCAATCTTTGCGGCTTCCAGATTAAGAGTATCGTATATCTGCTCAACAAGGGCAACATATCTGTTTAGCCGGCTGTTGAGTTCCTGATATTTCTTCTTCTGATTTGGAATGTTTGGTTTTGCCATACTATTCTGTTTTTAAGCTATTTTTTGGAGTGGGTAGAAAAAACATGGGGGGTAAGACAAAAAAGATTGTTCTGTTTTTAAGATTAGCTCACTTTTTTCTTGAACTTGTCACATACGTCACGGTTAAGAAAGCGGCTGGAAGTGAAAAATGGACAACGGCACATGAAGAACTCACCTCTCAAGTTCTTCTCATGTCGGTCATACGAATGCACACAATCCTTGCAATGGTATGAGGATATGTTAGAGGGTATCATCTTTTTTGACATGGCGTTATTCTTCAATTCTATCAGGTGCCGGCATTTCCAGCAGCCTGATAGCCTTAATCGTTTTTCTACCTTCCAAGATAGCTTTGCATAATCTATGGTATCCGTCTGCTATTTGTCCTACTTCATCCAATATTATAGGGTGGTTTAAAGAACAATCACGAACACGTTTGCATTGAAAGATGAAGCTATGAAGCTGACTGCACTCAAATGGTTCAACAGTCAGGTCTATATTCCACAATGGCATATCACGTACAGGGTATTCCTTTGCTTTCGCGAAATTATAAAGTGTTTGAGCATTCCATATCTTATTGCCTCTGTGGTATTCACTTTCAGCGAAAGTCATATTATCTATTGGTACTTTCAAGGTGCGCCAATGTTATTTACTTATTTACGTGGCAAGGTGCGCCAACGTTACAGACATCCAACGCACGCCCCCGTAAATAAGGCATTGACTCGTTAGTCAATGAAACCTTTTTTCTGATTGCGGAAGAGATTGCATCTTGGCAGATAGGCTGGAACCTGTTTGAACATTAATCTCCCAATCACCTTGTTTCAAAACGTCTATAGCATCACCGAAACAGATAGGAGTTTCTTCCTTGACTTCTCGATATGATTCTTCAAACAGTTTTTTGGGTGACCAACTTTCATAGCCATATTCAGTACGAGTGTGATATCCCAGTTTATAAGACTCATTCTTTTCTATTTCACTTTTTACTAAGCCTTTACTGCAAGCTTCACCCAATGTCATAGGTTCTGCCTCAATCTGTTTTGTTCCAATATACTTTTTCATATATCTGTAGTAATTTAATTATTCTCCAGGAGTATATGTACCGGTAATAGAGGCAGTGCTGTCATCGGTTAGAGTCGCTGTGCCGGTAATGACTGTACCTTTGATAGTCAAAGCTATTGATTTGATTTTTGCACCGGTATCGCCTTTGTCTCCTTTCGCTCCAGCAGCACCTTGTTCTCCTTTCTGCCCTTTGAGGTTCTTAAAAGCAAAATTCAGCTTGCCTTCTTTCATTGTTACATCCACAGAAGGTGTACCTACATTCGCATCAACGCTGGCGGTTGCCCCGGTTACGGATGAGCCATTACCACTCGCTTGAGGTAATACAATCATTTTAGCGGCAGTAACAGCGGTAGTACTGACAATGCGAATCATCATCCCGGCAGGTACACAAAGGTCGATTACCCGCTGATAGGGATCGTGAAGTGGAATCGCATCATAGGCACTTGGTTCCATTTCAGGCATGTGCCGGTAGATTTTTAGCGGTTCAACATTTCCGTTGTCTATTTGAATTACACAATTGCCTTCAGAGGCGAAATCTGCGACAAATACGCCTTCTTGTTCTTTAAATACAATATTTTTCATATTTCCCATATTTGTTATTTACTATTCGGCACCTTCAAACAAGTTGTTCATCCTTGCCTGTCGGTCCGCTTTGTCTTCTTTTTGAATCTGGTTTAATGTTCCTTTGGGATCATTGGAGTAACCTGCCATTTCGATGGATTCAAGCTGGCTGAATATCGCTTTGCCTCCATTCCCTTTCATACATCTGTTAATCAGCGCGTCCTCATCATTCTGAATAAACGGAGTAATGACATGCTCAACTTCTATATTGTCAATCTCATCAGCCCATGAAGTATTCATCATTTTCAGAAATTCTTTGATGACATTACACTCCCGTTCAAAGAACTCTATCCAGGCACCTGACTCATCCCCGATTTTCAGATGGGCGTCAGACAATATCATTTGTCTGGCATCAAAACCTATGTTACCAAGACTTTTCATGTTTTCGAAAGATAGGTCTGGCATCTGGGCCTGCATGAAGAAAAGCTTGAGCAATGTATCCACATGATATTTCAGGGCTTCTATGGCCTGGGTCCATGAAACATAAGCTATGTCACCGCCATTCTTTAGACGGAACAATCTGCGGGCCTCTCCCTTGTCCTCGTCACCGACAAGTTCGCCTGTCACTTTCAGTAAGGGTGCGGAATTGTAGGCTATCACGTCTGAGTTACGGGAGAGCGTGTATTCAATTTCCTCACGGATATGCTCTAGTCCATGAAAAATAGGAGCGGGGCGGTATGCATAAGCTCCGGGAATCTTTTTGAGGATAATCCTTTCGGGATCTGTAACAGCAATCCAGCTGGCTTCCCCCTGTTGTTTCCACTTGTAATGACGGTCAGCGGTATATGTCTCAAAGAAAGGGACCTCCTTATCCTTTATCTTCTTCT
>VOFI01004305.1_pt1 | contig 12211 bp, 11 predicted proteins | sample 5384131 | NCBI WGS metagenome assembly VOFI01 (sample SAMN12384728, study PRJNA508395) | human gut metagenome | isolation source: healthy gut H | host: Homo sapiens
AGGAGACGGACAACATCGTCCTGCAGATCAACCGCTTCGCCCCCCTACGTCACCGGGGAGCGGACCAAGATCCACATCTCCCAGGCCAAGCACGTGGTGTGGGCCGACGAGGAGAAGGAGACCGTCCCCGGCGGCCCCATGGAGGCCGACCGGGAGACCGAGGCCATGGCCAGGTTCCTCTTGGACCAGATCCCCCGACGGGGCCTGCATCCAGCTGGGCATCGGCGGGGTGTCCAATGCGGTGGGGTACAGCCTCACCTCTAAGAACGACCTGGGCTGCCACACGGAGGTCATGTCGGACTCCATCATGGCCCTGATGAAGGCGGGAGTCATCAACAACAGTCGGCCCAAGTTCATCCCCGGGAAAACCGTGGTGGGGTTTGCCTTTGGCTCCAAGGCCCTCTACGAGTACTTGGACCACAACGAGGACCTCTACTTCGCCCCCCTTCCCGGTGATCAACAACCCGGTGAACATTGCCAAGAACGACAACATGATCTCCATCAACACCGCCATGTCCATCGACCTCTTCGGCCAGGTGGCGGCCGAGGGGATGGGGCGGCACCAGTTCAGCTGCACCGGCGTCCAGGGGGGGACTATGTCCGGGGGGCCCAGCTGGCCAAGGGGGCAAGTCCTTCCTGGCCTTCAAGTCCACCGTGGGCACCAACCCGGACGGCTCCCCAAGAGCCGGATCATGCCCTACTTCCCCCGGCTCCCATCGTCACCCCCCCCCGGTCCGACGTGCAGTATGTGGTGACGGAGTACGGGGTGGTGAACCTGAAGACCCTCACCGCCCGGGACCGGACCCGGGCCCTCATCTCCCTGGCCCACCCAGATTGCCGGAGCGATCTCACGGCCCAGGCCATCAAAATGGGCATCCTATAACCGCAGATCCCTGCCGGCCAGACCGGCGTAAAATACCGCGGGAGGTTCTCCCGCCAGTTTCAGGAGGAACGACATGAAACTCGCCATCACCTATGACAACGGCCAGGTGTTCCAGCACTTTGGCAAGACGGAAGCGTTTAAGATCTACGACATCGTGGAGGGCAAAGTGGGCGCCTCCATGGTGATGAGCACCAACGGCCAGGGCCACGGGCGCTGGCCGGCCTGCTGCGGGGCCTGGGGATCAGCGTGCTGATCTGCGGCGGCATCGGCCCGGGGGCCCAGGACGCGCTGGCCTCCTGGACATCACCGTGATCCCTGGCATCACGGGAGACGTGGACCAGGCCGTCCAGGACTTCGTAGACGGCAAGCTGGTGCCCAACACCGAGGCCCTGTGCAACCACCACCACGAGGGCGCTGCCCACGACTGGGGGCCCACAGCTGCGGCACCGGCGGCTGCCACAGCCATTAAAGCTAAAACGATCGGATGCGGGAAAACCCCCCGTCCCTGGGAAGGAAATGGTTCCTGGGGGCGGGGGTTTCGGTGGTGAGGAGAGTTCTCGAGAAAAAGGCACCCGGGATAGCAATCCCGGGGTGCCGCTTGAGCTTACTGTTTTAAATTATTTCAAATAAGCATCAAAGGTGACAACGGTGGTGTTACCAGCGGTAACAGTAACGTCATAGCTCTGCACGCAAGTATACTCGTCCAGAGGAGTTGCATTCATCACAGTGAAGGTACCAGGAGCATTCTCAGGATGTGCAACAGCGTTGGTGAAGAAAGTCCAGTTCACGCTGGGATAGGTTCTTGCTTCTAGGTTGGTTTGAGTTGCAACCAGCTGGGGATCTCCCATCTTCACACCCGTGCTGGTACGGAACTGTACGTAATACTGAATGGAGCCAGTGTTGTCAGGGTTAAGTTGACCACTGGAGGATTCCTTCAAGACATACACATAGGTGGCGTTTTCAGTGGTATCCGCAGCGACGCTGCTGTTTGCTGCACCAGTGTAGGCTACAATGATGCGATCATCCTCAGAAATGGTGCTGCCATCAATTGTGTTGATGGTGGTCTGATAGGCCGTAACACCATTCTCACCCGTGGAGGGATAGGCAGTCCGGGTGATCTCGAGGAACACGGTACCGTTGGTACGATAGTCATTGTAGGCAGAATCGTCACGACCCGTATTGGCCAGAGAACCGCCCTGGTAATCGCCCACGAAGCCACGGTCCCAGTACAGGTTGCCGGCCAGGGCGCGATTATTGTCAACCGTATAGGTACCGGCATCAGTGTGTTCCGTACCCATGTAATTGGCAGCATAAGCGCCCATGATCTGCTCAGAAGTGCTTACCACGTTAGAAGCATTTACAGTCAAAATATAGAAAGCATCTGTCTCAAACAGATTTGCTCTATCAGAGTACACAGTGGTAGCTTCCGTGGAGCCAGCTTTGTACACGGTGTAGGCGTAAACATTGGGGTTATATCCCACAGCGTAACCATCCTGGGCGGGGACATAGGCAACAAAACTGTTGCTGGCCAGCGTGTAGTCATTAATAACCACCAGAGTAGCGTAGGTTCCGTCGCTCAGATAGCAGAGGCCCCACTTGGCTACTGTCATGCTGGGCAAGTTATTTACACCCTGATAAGCAGTGTAGCTGTAGGTATCACCAGTCTGGTTCTTGACTAAGAATACGGTATTATCGTTAGCAACCACCGTATTAGTGTTGTTTTGGATGGTGCTAGTTTGGCCAGTGACGAAATTGACAGCAGCACTGTTGTGGGCATCTACCGCAGTACCCCCATTAACGGAACGGCAATAACCAGTCAGAACATACTCACCATCGTTGTTCACAGTGTAGCTGTAGATGTGGTTATAGTAAGCTCCATTATTGAAGTACTTATCGGAGACGGTACCGTTACCGATGTTGGCGGCATCGCCGGCCTTCAGATCGTACCCATTTACGGAATCAATGGTAGCGTCCGCAATCTTGGTGCCATCGGCCAGGACAAGGTTTGCCATGGCGACACCAGCGCCTACACCAGTGTTGTGCTCCCACTCGATCTTCTCAATGATCAGATAGTTTACCGAGGAGGGAACCATACCAATCAGGTTACCATCCTTATCCACGATGGTATCCCAACTGCCAGAAGTCGCGGCCTTCGTACGGTTCAGGAAGAACTTGTCGGCATCCTTGTAAGTAGTAGCGCCTACCGTGGTGGTGCCAGGATTTGTACCATTAGGCAGCGTCCAGCTGGTCTGAGCCCCAGCAGGAGTAACAGTGGCAGCTTCAATAGAACGGACCACGTTATCATCCTGAGTGATGGTTACCAACACATAGTCACCCTTAGCGAAACCAGTTGCTTTGACGTTGTTGAAAGCAACCTGCTGATTGCTGGTCTCATAAACGCCAAGGTTCACAGTGGCATCGGTGGTGTGGCCATTCTTGTCGGTAGTAGCAGGTGTAACCTTAGTCACTTCTGCCAGGTAAGTGTTGATTTCCACCAGGCGCAGTCCGGCCTCGCCCATGTCATACACTTCAGTTACACGACCCTGGCCGCCAACCACAGAGGTGGTGTCCAGAGGGTCAATGTTACCATCACGGTCAGTAGTGACCGCTGCATTGTAACAGACTGGGTCTCGCCGTCAATGTAAGCAGATTCGATGGCAGTTGCCTTATTCAGGCCAAGTGCCTCAGCAATGTCACACTCATCGACACGCACATTAGTGGTGTACGCAGCGGCCTGCTCAATGACAGTTTCCTTGTCCCCGGTGTTGTAGGTCCAAGTGTCGCTGGGACGGCCCCACACGTCAGCGGTGCCTTCCTTGCACTTCAGCTTGAACTCCTGCTCGCCTAGGGTGTACCACAGGGGCTTATAACCCAGAGCGGGGGGTGTAGTCCACAACCTTCACGTTCATAGCCTGGAAAATGAGCTCAGCCACCAGCTCGCGGGTAGCAGCCTGGCCCAGGGTAGCTTCCTGCACGTTCTTCAGAATGCCCAGGGACTGAGCGGTAGAAGCCACCTTGATGGCCCAGTCAGCACCAGTGAACTCGTTGTTCTGGTCATAACCCACGGCACGCAGGATCATGGCCAGCACTTCGTAGCCGGTGACGTTTCTCTCGGGGCCGAAGGAGTCGTCTTCGTAACCCTTGATCAGCTCTGCGTTGCCGCAGAAGTTGACGTAACCAGCGAACCAGTCATCAGACTCCACGTCGATGAACTTGTCGTAGTCGACATACATGCCCACCTCGGAGTTGGTGACGTCGCCGGTCGCAGCACGATAGATCATCGTAGCTACTTCGGAACGCTTAATGGACTGCTGCGGCTTGAAGGAGTCATCTTCATAGCCGTTGATGATGCCCATACCGGTCAGAACTTCTGCCGCCTCGCGATACTGAGGGGAGATGTCTTCCGAGTCGGTGAGGGTCACCGCCCCAGTGCCTATGACCATGACAGACAGCAACATAGCCACGCAAAGCACCAGGCTCAGAACCTTCTTCTGGGCAAACCCCTTCGTCCCCAAGCCTTGCCGCCGGTTTTTCCCACGGGTTTCCCACTGGGTTCCCACGGAAACGGCCAAGAAAACGCCTGGGTTCCCCGCTATTTTTAACGGAAACCCAGGCTCCCAAAACCCGCCATTTGTCCCCCGTCCAGAGACAACGGTTCAAGGCCCCTTCCGCAGGACAGAAAAACAGAACGCCGCAGAACCTTCTGCGGCGTGCCTGTAGCAACCCTTTATTCGGAGAGCAGCATCCGGTCGTTTTCCACGTTGAATTTTTCCAGCAGATCCCGCACGGAGAGGTTCTTTTCTCCTCCCCGCGCACGTCCACCACGATGCGGCCGGCGTCCATCATGATGAGGCGGTTGCCATACTGGATGGCGTTGCGCATGTTGTGGGTGACCATGAGGGTGGTCAGGTGGTCCCGGGCGACGATCTCCTCGGTGAGGTGCAGCACCTTGTCCGCCGTTTTCGGGTCCAGTGCGGCGGTGTGCTCGTCCAGCAGCAGGAGCTGGGGCCGGTTCAGAGTGGCCATCAGCAGGGTCAGAGCCTGCCGCTGGCCCCCGGAAAGGAGCCCCACCCGGCTGGTCATCCGGTTTTCCAGTCCCAGGTCCAGGGCGGCCAGCTTTTCCCGGAAGAGCTCCCGTTCCTGGTTGGTGATGCCCCGACGCAGCCCCCGAGACTTCCCCGGCGGCTGGCCAGCGCCAGATTCTCCTCAATGCCCATGGTAGCGGCAGTACCCATCATGGGGTCCTGGAACACCCGCCCCAGGTACTTGGCCCGCTTGTGTTCCGGCAGGCGGGTGAGATCCACCCCGTCCAGCCGGATGGTTCCCTGGTCAGCAGGGATGGCCCCGGCGATGAGGTTCAGGGTGGTGGATTTCCCCGCGCCGTTGCCCCCGATGATGGTGATGAAATCCCCATCCTCCAGGGTGAGGTTCAGGCCGTTGATGGCCCGCTTCTCGTTGACCGTGCCGGGGTTGAAGGTCTTATACAGTCCGATGAGTTCAAGCATGGGGCGCGCCCTCCTTTTCTGCGGGGATGGCTTTTGCCTTGCCCCGGAAGGCCTTCCCTTTCCAGTAGGGCACCGCCAGGAACACGGCCACCACCAGAGCAGAGAAGAGCTTCAAGTCGTTGCTGTTCAGGCCCAGGGTGAGGACGATCTGGATGACCACATAGTAGATCACGGCGCCAATAACCACAGCCACCAGCTTTAAGGCGAAGTTATGGAAGATTCGAGCGAAGAGCACGTCGCCGATGATTACAGCGGCCAGACCGATGACGATGGCGCCCCGGCCGGCGTTGACGTCGGCAAACCCCTGGTACTGGGCATACAGGGCGCTGGACAGGGCCACAATGCCGTTGGAGAGCATCAGGCCCAGCACCTTGTTGAAGTCCACATTGATGCCCTGGGCGCTCATGTTGGGGTTGGCGCCGGTGCCCGGATGGAGCAGCCCATCTCCGTGCCGAAAAACCAGTAGAGCAGGGCAATGATCACGGCGGTGAAAATTAGGGCCACCAAGATGGGGTTGTCCAGGGCGAACTGCCGCACGTCCCGGAGGGAAACCAGCAGGTCGAAGTTGCTGGGGTTGATGGCCTGGTTGGCCTTGTCGTCCATGATGCGCAGGTTGATGGAGTACAGGGCCAGCTGGGACAGGATCCCGGCCAGGATGGCGGGGATGCCCATGGCAGTGTGAAACAGGCCCGTGAGGGCACCGGCGGCCAAGGCCAGCCAGGAAGGCCACCAGCAGGGCCACCCATACGTTGTAGCCATGGAGCATCATCATGACGCACACGGCACCGCCGGTGCACATGGTGCCGTCTACCGTCAGGTCCGGCAGGTCCAGGACTTTAAAGGTGATGTAGACGCCGATGGCCATGATGCCCCAGATAAGGCCCTGGGCCAGAGCCCCTGGCAGGGCATTGAACAGGTCAGAGAAAAAGTCCACGTTACTTCCTCCGTGTCAGATGAAATTCCACGGGACAGGCCCTCGCAAAAAAAAGGGCGGAAAGAGGGAGCGTCCCCTTTTTCCGCCCTGTATGGGGTTGGTCCAGTGGTCGGGAATGTGCTGCGGAGCAATCAGCTCTCCAGCGCAGTGTAGTCTTCCGGCAGGGGTGATGCCCAGCTCCTCACAGATGGAGGGGTTGTACATCTTGGTGGGGGTGGGGGCGGAACGGACTTCCATGGTGGCGGGGTCAGCGCCCTCTACCAGGATTTCGTAGGCCATCTCGCCGGTGATCTGGCCCAGTTCGTAATAGTCGATGCCCAGGACGGCCACGCCGCAGCCGGAGCAGGTGCCGGTGTCGCCGGTGATGACAGGCACCCCTGGCAGGCACCACCACGTTGTGGATGGTGGAGGCATAGGAGGCGGCGGTGTTGTCGGTGGGGATGTAGATCACGTCGCTGGAAGCGCAGGCGGTCTGGGTCACAGAGGCCAGGTCGTTGGAGTCAGAGAAGGTGTAGTCGGTGCAGGTGAGGCCCTGACCCTCCAGGTACTCCCGGACGATGTTCACCTGGTAGACGGAGTTGGGCTCTGCAGAGCAGTAGAGCAGGCCCACGTTCTGGGCGTCGGGGAAGAGGTCCAGGAGCATCTGGGCCTGATCTTCCAGGGGGGCCAGGTCGGTGGTGCCGGAGATGTTGGTGCCGGAGGTGCCGGTCCAGTCCTCCATCTGCAGGGCGGTGGCATAGTCGGTGATGGAGGTGCCCAGGATGGGGATGTCCGTGGTGCCGGCCTGGGCGGCCTGGAGGGAGGTGGTGCCGTTGGCCATGATCAGGTCCACCCCGGAGGAGACGAACCCGTTGATGATGGTAGCGGCGTTGGTAGACTCGCCAGAGGCGTTCTGCGGGTCAAACTCCACAGTGCCGCCGGCGGCGGTGACCAGCTCGGTGAGCTTGTCCTGGAAGCCCTGGGTGGCCTCGTCCAGGGCGGCGTGCTGCATCTGCTGGCAGATGCCCACGGTGTAGTTGCCGGCGGTGGCGGCGCCGTCGCCGGAGGTGTCGGTGGTGGTGTCGTTGGACGTATCGCTCCCGCAGGCGGCCAGGGACAGGGCCATGGCGCCGGAGAGGAGGACAGCAAGGAGTTTCTTCTTGTTCATGGGGAATTAACCTTCTTTCCGAGGAATGCGGAATGGTGGAACATCCCGCAAAAATTTGCCTTATTATAGTATCACTTTAAAGGTATCAGGTCAAGAGGAATTTTTTATGGGAGGATAAGGAGGGGGTGATGGTAGGAGGAAAAACCACCCCCGAGCCGGAAGGCTCAGGGGGTGGGAACGTTGGGGGAACGTTATTGGGGTGCGGGGAGAGATGGCTTACTGCACCTGGAAGGCGAAGTAAACAATTTCATCGGTGCCGCTGTTGCCGTCACGCACGAACATGGACAGGACATAGTAGTCGCTGGAAGCCCAGTCCTGAATACTGCCAATTTCTGCGGACACACCATCAGTGAAGTCGATGGTATTAGCGCTGGCAAAGGCGGTCAGATTGGGCTCATTGGTGAAGCGATGGGCGTGAGCATAGTATTGCGCCCACTGGATATTAGCAGCGTCAATGTCAGCCACAACCACATCATCGTTGGCGTGAATGGCAATATTGGCCACGTCGCTCTTGGTCAACTGAACAGCTTTGCTCACGGCAGTATCGAAGTCGCTGTACATAGGCATGGGATTCTCGGCGCCTGCCAGAGTGATGTTCCCGCCAGAGGACTTCACTGTGGTGATAGCGCCGTCCACCTTCACATACTCGCTGACGTTGATGGTCCAGGCAGTGGGAGCGCCAACACCGTCTTCAGGGTACACGGTAACGACAACCATATCACCCAGGCTGACAGTCAAAGGAGCAGGCTCATCACCACGATACAGTTTAGCGTCGCCGTCATTAACCCCAACGCTGTACATAGCATACTGATTCTTTGCGTTAATTGTGAGCTGGGCCACGGTATTACGCTCATCAAGGTCACGGTGTACTCGCCATTAACGGGATCAGAAATACCAGCAATGTTGTTGGTGCCAGTGGCAACCGTGGTGGGGAGCACGGTGATAGAAGCGTCATCGCTCAGAGCGGTGCCCACATACACGGTAAAGGCCTTGCTGCTGATGCCGTCCACGTCGTCCACGACCCAGACGTCACAGCCGTTCTCCACGGCCTCCTCCAGGCTGCCGTACTCCCAAGCCTTGTCGCTGTAGATGATCTCAGTGGCGTAGGCCAGGTTGTAGCTGACACCGTCGCCCTTGATGGCGTTGTCGCCAATATCCTCAATGGTGTTCAGGTAGTTGCAGCCGTCGTTGCGGCCATCGTTGATGCCGTCATTGCCTTCATTTACCAGCTTCACGTCCTCTACGTAACCGTAGGTGTCAGAGTTGGCGTTGCGGTCGAAGTCAACGTGCATCAGCTTGCCGGTGTTGGCCTCGATGAGGTCGATGACGTTCTCTTTCTCGGTGAGGATGAAACGCTCAACGCCGTCCACGATGACGTTCATGCCATAGACCACAGCATCGCCATCGGTCAGCTTCCAGCTGTGGGCGTCAGAGACGGAGAACAGGTGGGTGCCGAAGGTGGCCTGCTCCACATAGCTCTTCACATAGACGTTCTGGGTAAAGGTGCCAGCGGTGGACCAGAACACCTCTACGGTGCCGGCAGCAAAGTCAGGCAGGTTTGCGGTGCCGGTGTAGGTGGAGTAAGTACCGTCGCCGTTGTTCACGACGAAACGGGTGCTGTTATCCACGTCGGCGACAGTGGTGCCACCAACACGGATGGTGCTGCCGTCGATGTCAATGCGGGCGCCGTCGGCATAAGCAATCAAGCGGTATCGGGGTTGGTCTTATCATTCCAACCTTCCAGGTTCACAGTGCCGTCGTCGTTGGTGTACACATTGTACAGAGCGTAACCGTCATAGAAACCGTTGTTGCTGCTGTCGCTGGAGACGTTGGCGTCACCACCCACGAAGTGGATGTTGTAGTGGGAATCATCCAGCTCGGGAGTGGCGTCGTCCACGCGCCAGTAGGGAGTGCTGTCATAGTAGACCCCATCAATGGTGTTGACGGTCACGGTCTCCTCGGAGCCGTCCATGTAGATCAGGGTAGCCTCGGCATAGCCGCCGTCACGGCCGCCGTTGACCCAGATCAGGTCCTTCAGCACGGCATAGTCGGTGCGGTCCAGGTTGGTCACGCCGATCAGGTTGCCGTACTGATCCAGCCACCAGTTGTGGTCGATGGTCTGGAGATCACCAGTCTCATTCAGGTGGAAGTGCAGGGCATCCATGTAGTCCTCACCGTCGATGGTGTGGTAAGCGGGGTGCTTCCAGATGGATTCCTGGCCGCCCACGAAGGACTCGGCAGCGCCGACGAACTCGACATACTTGGCAATGTTGTTGGTGTCAACAGCAATGGCAGCGTGGTCACCGTCATCCGTGGTGTAGGCGTTCACCAGGAGCATGTCGCCCTCGGCATAGGTGTAGTTGGTGTCATCGGTCAGAATGACAGGGTTATTGTAGCCGTCATAGATGGTAAGAGTCAGGGAAGCGTCCTTAGCCACGTGGCCATCGGCATCATACTTCACCTCAGTGACCTTGTCAACCAGAGCCAGGAAGGTGTCAATGTAGACGATGGTGTCTTCATAGACCTCAGTCAGACGGCCCTGGGCACCGATGGTGGCAGTGGTGGCATTGGCGTTGATGGTCACCTCATCCGTGTTGGCAGCAGCCTTACCATTGGTATAAGTGGTAAAGTCCTGCTTGTCGGCAATACCGAGGTCATCAGCGACATCGCACACCTTAACCGCAGTGGTGTAGGTAGCCAGAGGAGTCTCTTCGATGTTAGCGAAGAGGTCGTCCATGGAGGATTGATAGCCGTTGTTCTTTACAATACCATTCCAAGCGGTGTTGCTCTCAGCATACCACACGGTAGCGGGACGACCCCAGGCATCGGTAGTGTCAGTATCCACGGCCAGATCGAAGACCTTCTCGCCCAGGGACTCGGCATCCTTCACATACTGACCCAAAATGGGAGCAGCATGGACGGTCTTCACTTCGGGACGAATAGCCTGGAAGATGAACTCAGCCACCAGTTCACGGGGCGCTTCAGCAGACAGGTTTACAGAGCTGTCTACGTTCTTCAGCAGGCCCTGCTGCATGGCAGTGGAAGCCACGTTGATGGTCCAGTTCGTGCCGGTGAACTCGTTGTTCTTGTCATAACCCACAGCACGCAGGATCATGGCCAGAACCTGATAGCCAGTGACGTTCTCATCGGCCCGGAAGGAGTCATCTTCGAAGCCCTTGATGTACTCTGCGTCACCGCAGTAGTTGACGTAACCAGCGTACCAGTCGTCTGCGTCCACGTCAGTGAAAATCTTAGCGCCGGCATTGATGTCGGCCTTCTCGTCCTCCACGTCGCCGGTTGCCACGCGATAGATCATCGCGGCCACCTCGGCGCGAGTGATGGACTGCTGCGGCTTGAAGGAGTCGTCTTCATAGCCGTTGATGATGCCCATACCGGTCAGAACTTCTGCCGCCTCGCGATACTGAGGGGAGATGTCTTCCGAGTCGGTGAGGGTCACCGCCCCAGTGCCCATGACCATGACAGACAGCAGCATAGCCACGCAAAGCACCAGGCTCAGAACCTTCTTCTGAGGGCTAGTCTTGGTTTTCAGGGTGTATCGCTGCGTTTTCCCACGGGTTTCCCACTGGGTTCCCACAGGAAAAAACGGCGGGTTGCGGCCCATCTCCCGGAGAGAATTCCAGTTAACCTGGGGCAACATTGTCTATTGTGTTCGCGGTACGCGGACAGTCCGCTTCTCTATGACGTCTACCCACCTTGCCAATCCCCCAAGACCCCTTGAAAAAAACTGGCAAGTTGACAATTTCCAGTCACAGAATTGCCAAAAATCCCAAAAATTTTTCCGGCGAAACCGTCCAAAAGAGAGGAAGGAAGAAAATGCTCTTTTGGACACTTGAACATTCGAAATCGCCATTGTATAATACATAAAATGCAAAAACGTGGTCAAAAGATACAAAATTGGATTTTCAACTGGAATGTTGACACTCTGTAAGATACACCAAAGTGTTCCATCTGAAACACTTTCTTGTATAAAAACATGAAAAGGAGAGACTCAAACATGAAAAAGAAGTTACTTTGCATGGCCTTGGCCGCCGCAATGGCCCTGAGCCTGTGCGCCTGCGGTTCCGATGACGGTAGTTCCGCAGACACCAGCACGGACACTGGTACCGACAGCGGAACCACCAGCACTGCCACTGGCGCTGCCTTTAAGATCGGTGGCACCGGCCCTCTGACCGGTGACGCCGCCATCTACGGTGTGGCTGCCAAGAACGGCGCCCAGATCGCTGTGGATGAGATCAACGCTCTGGGTGGGGACATCCAGTTCGACCTGCGCTACGAGGACGATGTCAACGACCCTGAGAAGGCTGTGAACGCTTACAACACCCTGAAGGACTGGGGCATGCAGCGCTCCCTGGGTTCCGTCACCTCCAAGCCCGGTGAGGCGACTACCGTGGAGAACAATGCCGACCGCATTTTTGCCCTGACCCCTCCGCCTCCTCCCAGGCCAACATTGAGGGCAAGGACAACGTGTTCCAGATGTGCTTCATGGACCCCAACCAGGGTTCCGCCTCTGCCCGGTACATTGACGAGCAGGATCTGGGCACCAAGATCGCCATCATCTGGAAGAACGACGACGTGTACTCCAAGGGCATCCACGACAAGTTCGTGGAAGAGGCTGAGTCCCGCGGCCTGGAGATCGTCAGTGACACCACCTTCGCCACTGGCAACGACACCGACTTCTCCGTCCAGGTGGCCGACGCCCAGACCAACGGAGCTGACCTGGT
>VOFI01004301.1_pt1 | contig 12201 bp, 25 predicted proteins | sample 5384131 | NCBI WGS metagenome assembly VOFI01 (sample SAMN12384728, study PRJNA508395) | human gut metagenome | isolation source: healthy gut H | host: Homo sapiens
GTATAGCCCGCCAGAGCCTGCATGAGTTCGTAACCATATCCTCGTCTTACACCGTTTTTATCAGCATAATTGAAGGTATCCTCAAATAAACAGCTTATCGCCCCTACAAATGTAAAGTTATCAATTAGCGAAATCCAACAACTCGATTAACTTATCGAGAAATGCCTCTTCCCCCATGTATTAATTTTGAAAAATACAGCTTGGCTTCCTCCCGCTGTAATTGCGGAAAGTTGAACTGGATCTTTGTCATTTTGAAAAAGTGTAATATTAAGACTCACTCTGTTTCCTCCAGCATAACTGTAACGCTCAAAAACACGAACGCTGCAACGCGCAGTTCCACTTCGAAAGTCACTGGCATCTTCTAGAGTTGCTGACATACTGCCATTTAATATTCCGTCTTCAATTTTTGAAAGTAACTGATCAAAATCTTCATTTATATATCTTTCTATTTTTGCCATGCACAACACCTTCCTCTCAACTATCTACACTGAAATCTAGAGCAATATTTACTTACCTGTTTTTATTTCATTTTAACTTAGCAAATGTTATAAGTCAATTTTTAGGTTATTTTGAATTTTCTAAAATTCTTTTCTCTCACCCTGTATTTTACCCTTTCATCTTTTGTATATGTAAGAGGGTTTGTAGATTAGGATACAAACAACTTTAGATGAATGTTTTTATAAACAATTTCCTTCAAATCAGGTCCCCGTCCAACGGGTGGTTCATTATTTCATCCATCTCATAAATTATACTTTTTTCAATTACCAAATCTCCTCCTGTTGCAAATAATTTAACTTTATAAAAATCTTCCGGAAAAAGTAAGTTTGACATAACAACCTCTCCGTTATTAATAAATAATTCACTCTGAGAAACATGAAATTTTAATTCCAAACGTTTGCGCATGAATCTTTTCAATCGGATAAGATATATCTAGTTCTAGTACTTCTTTCTTATCGCACAGCGTCCACTCTTCATCCGCTCCCATCTTTATGTTCTTCATTTCATGCTTATTTGTTCTTAAACACTCCATTTCTTTAACAGGTAATTGCTTTAAAATATATTTTTTCTCTTTTGCACTAATTTCAATTCACGGACACAAGACATCTGACCCTTGAACGGACTTGTTGGAAGATAATCTCTGTATTGCCAATTATCAGCCCATGCAATCATCAATCTTCTGTCTTTAGGTACATGATTCCACGTAACTCCAGCATAAAAATCTTTTCCATAATCTATCCAAAGACCTTTCTCTTGGTTTGAATCTGCTATAAATTTTTGACCAGCGAATTCTCCCACAAAATACTGCATTCCTGTTCCACCTGCTGGAGATCCATCATTAACACTTACTGTTAAAACCCATTTCCTTTCTTCTGTTGTCTCAACTATCATTGGGAAAAGATCTGGACATTCTCATACCCCCCCGTATGACTTTCTTGATTTCCTTTGAAAGAAGATATTTGATTCCAATGAATTAAATCCTTTGATTCATACAAAAGTACACAATCTCCACCTGAAAGAATCATAACCCACTTTTCTTCATAGCGAAATACTTTTGGATCTCGAAAATCTTCTCTTGAATCTGTTAAAATCGGATTTCCAGAATATTTTTTCCCATGTACGCCCTTTATCATAACTAAACGCTACTCCCTGACTTTGCCTTTTGGTTTCATGTTCACTATAAGTAAAAAATGCTACCATTCGCTGATTTTCTTCATCCACAACCGCACTACCAGACCAGATTTGTCCAATTTTATCTGGTGCAATAGCTTTAGGTCGTTCCATAATCAAAGATAATGTTCCGGATCCAATCTTATACCGATCCATGCTGGAGCTTCTTAATTTTTATATTATATTGGCTTGAATCCTTTTCCACGCACTTCATTCGATTCCATTGTAACAAGAAACGCTGATGAATCTACTTTCTTTACAGCTTCTTGAATCGTATGCATTTCTTTATTGTTACATGCACACATTAATACTTCTTTTTTTTTCACGTCCTGTATAACTTCCTTCTGCCTTAATCAAAGTTGCCCCTCGTTGTGATAGCTCATCAATTTTTGCCGCAATTTGTGGTCCCTTTTCTGTTACAATCAAAGCAAGTTTTCCAGCATCAATGCCATACATTAGCTTATCTACGACAAATGATAGAATATACGTTCCAATTAATCCATAAATAATCTTATCAATGTTTCCATGCATCAGAATTCCACCAATAATTACAATAATAAAATCCATAACAATGATAATTTTTCCTATAGAAATATGTGGCTTTGCCTTGTGTATTGCCATCAAAACAAAATCTGCTCCACCTGTAGAGGTATCTCTCATATAAATTATTGCATATCCGATTCCTGAGAATACACTCATACAAATACAAGATAACATCATATCACCTTGGTAAATTGGAAACAATGGAACAACCCAGTCCATCAGTATATTAGAAATTAACATTGTCTTTATTGATCTTAAAAAAAAATTGTTTTCCCAACAACTTGTAACAAATTAAAATAATTGGAATATTCAAAATTGTCGTCATTGTACCAATTGGAATTTTCCAAAAATAATAAAACACGATTGCAATACCTGATATACCTGCTACCGGAAATCCAGATGCCACTGCAAAATTATAGACTCCAATCGCAATGAAACAACCACCTACAATATCAAGTAAAATATCAATTAAAAATGTCTTTGCCTTTGATTTCAATGTGAATTCCTCCCTATTACGGAATCTTATTTCTTTTGCATCACAATACATTGATATGTTTGCAGTTTTATTGAACCTGTAAGGATTTCATCAGTAATCAAATTTGTATAACATTCATTCAAAACCATCTTCACAGGATGTCTGTTAAAATTCTGAAGAAAATATACATCATCTTTCTGTTCTTTTCCACTTCTTTTTTGAAACAGTAACTCCATAAGGTAATGTTTCCGTCAAATTTCTTCCACATTTGCTTCCTCAATTACATCGCCCAAAAAATTCTTTCAAAAATTCCAGATCTGGTTGAACAGCAACATAGTAAGCTTTTTCCTTTGCCATACGCATTTTCTGTAATTGCTGGAGTATTTACATTGTAATCTTGCAAGTATGTTCCCAACGGCTTTGCAGTTTGAAGTGTCACAACTTCTCTTAACACACCGGCTTTATATACACCGTCTTTATAGGAGAAAGTATTTGGAAAATATTCATTCCCCACATCAATCTCATCAACTGATAATCCTAGCAATCTCTCATGTGGTCTCTCTCCAATAAAACATAAATCTGTTTCATTTACTACTCCACTCCAATAAGTTGTTACATATATTCCACCTGCTTCCACGTATGCTTCTACTTTATGAATATACTCTTTTTTATGCAAGTACAAGGTCGGAGCAACCACAAGCTGATAATCTAACAACTCTCGATCCATGGAAATTATATCAACTTCAATTCCTTTTTCCCAAAAAACCCGATAATATTTTAAAAGTTCTTCCGTATAATCAAATTTTCTCGATATTGCTTGTGCGTCAGAAAGAGCCCACCAATTTTCCCAATCCATAATAATAGCTACCTTCGCCCTATTACATGTACTTAGTATTTGACTGCTTAGCTTTTCTAGATCTTTGCCAATCCAAGCAACTTCTTGAAAAACTCTATTCTTTTCTGACGCATCATGACCAACAACCGCTCCATGAAACTTTTCACTCGATCCTCTGCTTTCTCCATTGAAAATAAAGAACACTATTCGAACCTAACGCAATTGCCTGCATTGAAGATAAGTAATTCATCCCCGGTCTTTTTACATTATTTTCCTCATCCCAATTCACAAGTGATGGTGTTGATTCCATCATCAAAAATGGCTTCTTCTGAAATCCTCTCATCTGGTTATGCATAAAGGCTGCCCACACAGCAATCGGTACTTCATCTTCTTTTTTGTATGCCAACTCGGATAAGAGTCCCAAGAAATCACATCCAACTCCTCTGCCCATTTATCATAATTCAATGGTGAAAAATACATCATCATGTTTGTTGTAACTGGAAGATCCGAATATGTTTTAACAGCTCGAATCTCTTCTCTACAAAAGTCCTGTAACTGTTCGCTCACAAATCTTTTCCAGTCCAATTTCAAACCGTGTAATTCATCCTCTCCCCTCGGAGAAGGTGAATGAATCTGTTCCCAATCGGTATAAGTATGACTCCAAAACGCACTCCACCATGCATGATTCAATGCATCCAATGTTTTGTATTTTTTTCAACCATTTCCGAAATGCTTTTTGACATTCTTCGCAATGACAAGAAGCATCCCTAAAATTTCCTCCGTATTCGTTTGATATATGCCAAAGAATTACTCCTGGATGTTTTCCAAAGCGTTCTGATAATTTCAAATCCAACTTTCTAGTTTTTCTCTCATAACAGCAGACGTGTAACAAAAATTATGCCTTTTCCTGGTAAATTCTGTATCCCGTTTTCATCTGTCTGCATTACTTCAGGATATTTTTGAGTCATCAATTTGGCATTGCACCTGTTGGTGTAGCTAGATTTGTATAGATGCCATTGTCATATAAACGGTTAATAATTTCTTCTAAATAGTCAAACTGATATTTTCCTTCTTCTGGCTCTAAAAATGCCCACGAAAATATTCCTAGTGAAACATTATTTACATGCGCTAATTTCATTAACCGGATATCCTCTTCAAGAATATCCGGTCTATCTAACCATTGTTCAGGATTATAATCTCCACCATGCAGAAGACCTGGCATATTTATTTTTTTATATTCCATTTCTAATCCCTTTCTTTATAGATATCATTTATTATTTTACAGCTCCAGTAATACCTTCTGCAAAACTCTTCTGTAAAATAAAAGAATACTAAGGCGGTAGGCAATGTACATATTAAGACTGCCAACATAAGCATTCCATAGTCTGTTACATATCCCTCTGTCAGATTTGCTACAACCATTGGCATTGTCATGCTCTTGGATTCTGTCATGATTACTTTCGGCCACATATAACTATTCCAAGCATTCATAAATGTAATAGTCATAGCCGCTGCATATGTTGATTTCATTGTAGGAATAAACATCTGAAAGAAGATTCTAATTTCCGAAAGTCCATCTAATCTGGCAGCTTCAATAATATCAAGAGGAAATGATCTTGCACTCTGCCGAAACATCATGATTAAAAATGGGGTTGATATCGTTGGTAAAATGAATCCCAACGTACTATTTAACATTTTCATTTTTGCAACCATCTGAAACAATGGGACCAATGTCGTAATAAATGGAACCATCATTGCAAGAAGAATCACATCCATCACGGCATCTTTTGCTTTATCATGATAAATTTCAAATCCATATCCTGCCAAGGAACATATCACCATCGAAACTATTGTAAGTAATATTGCATATTTAAATGAATTGACCAATGCAGCCCATACATCTTGATTTGCCAGCAGATTTTTCAAGTTTTCTCCCAAATGAGAGCCAAACGATAATACACCTTTTGATACATCCACACTTTTGTTTGTGGATGCACTTACCATCCAGTACAAAGGAAATACTGAAATAAAAGTAACCAAAATCAAGAATGCATACATTCCTATATTTTTCATTTTTTTTAATCACGTTTATCACCCACCCTCATTTGTATAAATGCTAATACTGCAACCAACAGTAATATAAAGAAGGACATCGCTGCTGCATATCCAAAATTCGGCACATACTTAAAACATAAATTATATATGTAATGTGACATAGAGATCGAAGCATTCGCAGGACCTCCATCGGTCAAGTTAATTGATTCATCAAATAACTGTAATGTTCCATTTGTTGACATTATTGCTGTCAACAAGATAGTTGGTTTTAATAATGGAACAGTAATCTTAAAAATGTCTGTATTGCTGATGCTCCATCAATTTTTGCAGCTTCGTATACTGAATATTCAATGTTTTGCAATCCAGAAAGGAAAAAATACCATATTATATCCTGTCCATCTCCACAAAAGAGCCAATATGATAACTATTTTTGCCGCAAATGGTTGTGTCAAAAAAAAATTATATGGTTTATCCAAAATTCCCAAATTCACTAGAACATAATTTACTAATCCATTATTTGCAAACAAAGACCGAAAAATAATTGAGTACGCAACCAATGAAGTTGTACACGGCACAAAAAAATCATTGTTCGGAAAAATCCTTTAAACCGTAAGTCTTTTTTATTTAGAATACAAGCTAACACCAACGCTACTACAAGCATAATGGGCACTTGAAGAATGAAATAAAAAAAATGTGTTTTTATTGACTGAATAAATACATCATCTTGAAACATTCTGATGTAATTTGTAAATCCAGCCATCTGCATATTTCTACCTTTCCCCGTCTGAAAAGATAAAACTAACGCTTTAATCATTGGCCAAAAACTAAACACCGCAATCAAAAATGTTGCTGGTGCCAAAAAAGCCCATCCTGTTAAATTATGCTTTTTTTCCAACGTCATTTTTCTTGGTTTGTTAGACACAAAAACTCCTCCTCTCTATCCATAAGGGAGATGGTTCTACATTCCATCCCCTTGTATGATAGGAACCTTTCTTACTGTCCCATATTAAAATTAACAGTATCTTCCGTTTTTTAAGCTCTTTCTTTAAATCTGCACCATTTGTAATATTTGTTGTCGCAACAGAGATTGCGTCTCTTGCTTCATGGAAATATGGTCCCGTAATAATAGAAGGAACTTTTGTTGAATAGTCAACTATTTTTTCAAACACTGCATCACCAGAGAAAAATTCATTCGGTACTGCATATGCATCAGAATCTCCTGCTGGTGTCCATGTAGCAATTGCTCCACAAGAGAGAATATTATTATATAACTCTGTACTTCCAGCAAATGTAGATGCAAGAAAATCTTCTGCTAACTCTACGTTTCCACAATTCCCTGAGATTGCCCAGGAAGAACCTCCAATATTTGAATAGTTTGTGGCACCCTTTACATTTGTAAGTTTTGGAATATTTGTAATAGCCCATTTTCATGACCGATCCTCAGCTGTCTGAATTGTTCCCATAATCCAACACCCATTAATCACACCTGCAACTTCACTGTTCAACATTGAGCCAGTGTATTCATCCCAGTTATTTACTTCCTGTAACACACCTGAATCTTTCATTTTACAATATGTATCAATTACCTTCTTCAAAGTGTCATTTTTTGCAATATTCGTTGTTCCATCTTCATTAAACAAAGATGCTCCTGCAGACTGTAACATCATCGTAAGCAAATCACATTCGCCTGCTGTCGTTGTCAATAATGGTTTTCCTGTTTTTTCCAGTACTACTTTGCCTTTTTCAACCCACTCATCCCAAGTAATATCTGTAAAATCTTCTAAAGTCATTCCAGCTTCTTGCAAAATATCTGTACGATAACAAGCAATTGCTGCTCCGTTGTCAAAAGGCACTCCATAGTGTTTTCCATCTACAACAGAAAAATCTGTTTTACCAGAAGCAAATTCTGAAAAATCAATTTTCTTTTCAGAAATTTCTTTAAATACATCTGGATAAGATAATACATTTTTTTGGAATGCCTGGTCTTGCAGCAAAAAATATCTGGCAATGTGCTTAGATCTCCTGATGTACCAGCCGTAGTAAGTCTAGACTGTACATCTACATCTCCAACTTCGACAATATCAATTTTCACATCTTGATGATCTTCTTGATAAATTTTTGCAGCTTCTTCCATTGCAAAAATATTAAATGTTTTGTCCCAACACCATACTGTAATTGTATTATCGTCTTTTTGCTTTCACTTTGAATTTCCGCATGCTGTAATACCAATTGCCATCGTAGCTGCCAATAAAATTGCCACTATTTTTTTTTCTCATTTGTTATATTCTCCTTCTACCATGCCCCTTTGATACCCTATTGTTACCGCACTATTCTGAGCTCCTGCTTCCATCGAATCTTGAACATTCAATCCATTCAAAATCCCATATAAAAATCCGGCAATAAAACTGTCGCCTGCACCCATTGTATCAACAACTTTACACTCTATGATTCCAAATCGATACCAAGAATGTCCATCATACCCAATGCTTCCATTTTTTTCCCCAATGTTGCAATAATGACTTTAGGTCCTTTTTGTTGCATTGCTTTCATGAATTCCTTTAATTGTTCCATACAATTTTCTTTTTCTTTTAAGCCCATGCTATGATATTTCTGTCTAAACTCATTGCGTGATTCCTCGTCAAAAGAGAAGAATGCATATGTCACATATGGAATCGCTTTCTCAACAATTGATTTGCAAATTTATTAGCAAAATCAAATGCAACTGGAATTTCTTTCGAAATAAGTGGAAGCTCATCTTCAATCATTCCCCAAATTCCTGTAACCGCTAAATCATGTTTCTTTATAAAGGAAATGTCTTGTTCTCTTAGCTTAAAGTCTGCCAAAACACCTTCTTCATATTTTCCAAACACTCTATCTCCATCTACAATGTCAACATGTGTAACTGCGGTTTTTCCATCCAGCACTTGAACATGAGAAGTATCGACTCCTTTATTTTGAATTGCACTTATCATGATTTTTCCGAATGAATCAGTTCCAACAGCACCTGTATAAGAACTTTCTCCACCTAATCGTTTTATGTATACAGCAACATTCACTGGGTTTCCCCCTGGATAAGATTCATTCAATGAATCATAATAATCAATACAATTATCTCCTATTGCTGCTACTCTTATCTTTCTGTCCATTTTGCCACCTTAATAGTCCAGACATCTGTAATATCTTCTGATTTCCATAGGATGACAATTGACTTTTTCCATATGTACATCAATTCTCTGTGTTACCGCATGCATCACTAAATGTGATATATATCCTCTGTACTCTGGACTAATTCCTTTTAATTCAAATTTCTTGGTATCAATAATATTGTATTTTCCACAAATGCGTGGCAAGAAGTTTGCAACGCGCTCGCTCAATGATCTCTGAGAATCTTCCCCAATAAATACTGTAACTGGTGTATCTTTGTCAATTATTTCTAACATTCCATGGAAAAAATTCTGCACTGTGGATAGATTTTGTACGAATCCAATGCTGTTCTTCCCAATAACACATTGCATAAGAATATGTGGCACCATACTGGTTCCCAGCCCCAACAAAATAATGAATTTTGTCATCCTTATGACGATTTGCAAATTCTTCTCCGAAAGCATCTGCTTCCTTTTCAACTTCCACAATGCAGTTGCCAAATACTGATCCAACTCCTTGTATAAATCCTCATATTCTGGAAATTCTCCTGCATTGTACATAAATCTATCTGCTACCATATAAAATTTCAATTGTTCATTGGCAGGATATGTAATCACATAGTCTACAAGTTTTGCAAGTTCTGCAGTAGCAACATCAATAAAACCAATCACCCTTGCTCCACTCTTCTGTGCTTTTTTTTACTCCATCTACGATTTCAGAAGTTGTTCCTGTAACAGACGAAATAATTACAATAGTTCCTTCTCCAACTTATTTATTTCCAGTTGTCAAATACTCTGCTGCGTTTTCAACAAAAAAATGAAAGTTTTGATTTTTCTTTCATATGAACCTCTGCCTGGAGGCAAGATGCATATGTTCCACCGATACCGAGCCAACAAATATTCTTGTATCCTTCTTTACAAATCCCATCAATCAATTCATTAATTTGATTTCTCAGAGCAAGCGCTCCATTCACACTTTCAATCTGTTTCTGTTCATTAAATTTCAACATAGTGTTTTCCCTTTCCCTTCTTTTTATATTGGTGACTATTTTTAAATTTAATATACCACTTTTTTTCATTTTTTTCAATATTTCACGCAAAGAATATTGAATATTGTTGTATTTTTATAAATATAACTGCTTTTTTTTTATACACAATGCATATATTTCTTTTATTCTGGTATGAAACGCATTTCAAGTTTACTATACCAGTTTTTATATTTATTTTTTATTTATTCATTTCTTTTTTTCCTTTCTATTTGCTTTTTAAGAACTGACAACGTATAATTTGATTATAATTTACAAGTAAATTATAATATTAGGAGTTCTTATGAAAAAAAAAATTTATTAACTTTAGATGTTGCATTATCAAAAGAAATCAAATACATGCTAAAGGAAGAACACTATCTTCCAGGTGACAAACTGCCTTCGGAACGAAAGCTGGCAGAGCTGTTTCATGTACAACGCTTAACTGTTCGTGGAGCCTTGAATCTGTTACTTCAAGATAAAACAATTATCTCAAAACCACGAAGTGGTTATTACGTAGCGCCTAAACGCATTTTACAATCCATTCGTAATTTTTCCTTACATTCAGAGGAAGATAGCGAACAATTAACTTACGAATTATATGATTTCAAAAAAATAGAAGCAGATAACTATCTTGCAAGCGAAATGTTACTTCCTGAAAAATCGAAAATATACAAAATTGTTTGGCTTTATTCAGATGGTACTCAACTAATTTGTATCAATACAACTTATATTCCTGAATATATCTATCCAGATCTCACCCAACAAATTGCTGCTTCTGCTCCTGCAATTGATTTGATTACAAACAATTGTCAAATAACCTTGGCAAAATCGAATCAAAAAGTCACCTTACTTTACGCAGACACAAAGACTGCTCAAATTTTAAATATTCCTGTTGATAGCCCTTTAATGAAATACAAAGGGCTCATGTATGATAAACAAGGACATCTTGCAGTCTTTTTTGAAAAATATGCTAATTGATCGTTTTGGTTTTATCAGGGAGGTAGTTTTATGAGCAATGATGATGTATTAGCCGCACAAATAAAATCTAGTATCATTACAAAAATTAAAACACAGGAATATCTTCCTGGGGAGTTGCTTCCTAGCGAACGGGATTTTGCAACAATGTATAGTGTAAGTCGGTATTTGATTCATGACATCTTTGACGAATTAATTAGCCAACATTACTTAATTCGCGTTCAAGGAAAGGGAACTTTTGTCCGCAAGCCCGAACAAAATCGAGTTGCTTTAGGAGTACTAAATGAATCAAAAAATGCCAGCTTTACCTCTTTAGTTCGTAACTTTGGTATTGAAATTTCCAATAAATGCTTAGGCACAGGTATAATCAAAAACAGAAAATACTTTGCAGATAAACTTGGACTTTCTGAAGAAGATGAAATATACGGTATTCATCGAATTCGTCTTGGAAACAAGGAACCTCTTGCAATTGAGTTTACCTATGTTCCTCTTCACTTTTTTTCAGATATCGATAATTACAATTTTGAGCACATATCGCTTTATGATTATATGAAATCCAAAAATCATTTGCCTGTAAAATTTAATGAGACAATGATGATGGTAGAAGCTGGCGAAAACTTCAAAAGCACCTTCATCTTCCAAGTGCCACCTCTATCGTCAACTATATTGAATTCATAGGATACGATGAAAATGGTAATTTAGTTGAATATACAGAAAGTTATTCACGCCCTGATAAACTTGAAGTGCGCTTTGTCACAAATGATATCTAAATTCACTTTAATTTTACCATTTAGTATGTGTATGCACCATAAACAAAACAAGATAGAATATACACAAAATAATCATGGAGAAGACCTCCAACCTTGTTTAGAAGTTCTTCCGTAGCTGTATTTGATATTTCAATTGAAACAGCGCCTCTTCGGATAACAACATCCGGTTTAAAAGGACTGGTAGATGAACTTGCTTGATCAGTCATTTTGATTTCAATAAAATCTGTAGTTGTTGGAGTTGGATTCTCTTGACAGCAGGCGTTAAGGTGCTCTCTAATGTAGTAAGGTATGCTTCTTCTCGGAGAATTCGTTGCCAGTAAAAAAAGGATTTGTCCGAAATGCCATGTTCTCGACACCAGGTCGTTTTAGGCATTCCACTAGCAAGACATTCTTTTGATGATACTTGTCCATTGTTCACACCGGACTTTATGAGTTATTTTATTCATGAGATTATCCTCCCTCTAAAAACCTTAGATTTTTTTAAAGTAATTATCTCATGAAAACTAGCAAAAATCGTGGTACCTACTATTTACCGGTTCTTTCCATTGTTAGTTGAATTCACAGCGAAAGTGCTCGTGTAAAAAGCACTTTTACTTTTAATAAATCAAAACTATTTCGTCCGTACATAATTCTCTTAATTACTTTAATTTTGTTGACACTTCCTTCGGCAAGTCCATTATTATACTTTAATTTTATCCGTTTTTTACCG
>VOFI01002670.1_pt1 | contig 12175 bp, 15 predicted proteins | sample 5384131 | NCBI WGS metagenome assembly VOFI01 (sample SAMN12384728, study PRJNA508395) | human gut metagenome | isolation source: healthy gut H | host: Homo sapiens
CTGTCTGATGAAGTCCAGTGTTCCAATTCAGGTAATATTACTCAGCCTCTTTGGCATGTCTTTCCATAACAAGCTCATGCAGATACTTCATTTGTGGAAATCCCGCAGATCTTATCCTTGATCTTCTTCTATTAACTCCCTTCTCCTGGCGCTTTCCTTTCCAAGCAATTCCGTCAAGAACTGCAGATGGTTCCAGTTTTTCTTCAGCTGCCAATGAAAGGGTGCATTCCAGTTCCTCTTTAAAGCGCCAGAAGCTTCAGTTCTGCAGCATAGTCATAATGGTTTTTCTGATTTCATATATTATAAACTTAAAATCTAAATCAATTTATGAATATGGATCATATGTTTATTATGAGACTGGCAGCCCTGCTTTTTGGCGGCGGCATTGCCAGCTGTCTGTTTCCGGGAAAATCCCGGATGTCACATGTCCTGTTCCTGCTGTTGGTACTTGCAGAAACAGCTGTCGCACATGCCACCATCCCGGATGGGTGGTGGTTCCTGCTTCCGGGTGTCGTTTCCGTACTTCTTCGTCTTTCTTTTAAAGGAGGGACAGAAAGCGGAAAGGGTGGAAAAGCCCTGCTCTCCCTTCACGCCACGGACGGGACAATTATCAGATATTATTACTGGTTCTCCAATTTCCTTGTCTATGGAGGAGCCGGTTCCGGCAAGACCAAATCCATAGGCAAACGCTGATGGAACAGTACATCAGGTCCGGATTCGCCGGTTTCATCTATGACTTCAAGGATTTTGACTATACCCGGACTGCATACAACCTGATCAGGAAACACGGATACCCCCATGAGTTCTATTATGTAAATTTCACGGACATGAACCGGACTTACCGCTTCAATCCGCTGGACAGGAGGAATATAAAGGACAGGACGATGCTCATGCAGCTGATGGAGGACGTACTGGGCGCGTTGATGCCGCCCACATCCAAACAGGACGAATGGTATACGGGCGCGCTTGGCATCCTGAACGGCGTGGCGTACAGGCTTTGGGATGAGTTCCCGGAATGTTGCACGCTGCCGCATATCGTCACTTCGTGATGAAGGCCGATACGGGACAGCTTCAGGAATTCCTGAAGCTGAACGATATCAGCGCCATGATGGCGGAGGCGTACCTCAAGGCGGAAGGCAGTGAGAAAACACAGGCCTCCTATGTGTCCACTCTCAGCAACTATGTGGCAAAGCTGACCACCAATGAGAACATATGCTATGTGCTGACAGGGAATGACTTCGACTTCAATCTGATTAATCCTGAACATCCGAAACTTTTTGCAATCAGCAACAACTATGCAACGGAGTCGGTGATATCCCCCGTCATCGCCATGGTAATGAGTATCGCCTCGCGCTCGTTTTCCATGGAGAACAGGGTCCCCTTTGTATTTATCCTGGACGAGATGACCACCTTCAAGGTGCGTGACTTCGAGAAGCTGCCTTCCGTCCTGCGCGAGTACGGGGCGGCGTTCCTGCTGCTCACCCAGTCCGAAGGCAAGCTGGAGAAACTGTACAGCAAACTGGACAGGTCGTCCATTGAGACGAATTTCGGAAATATCTTCCTGGGCCGCACACTGGATGTGGAGGCATTGAAATATTACCCTCTCTTTTTCGGGAAATACGAGAAGGAGAAGAAGTCCACCAGTTCCGGCAGCAGCGGTGGCGGCCGTAATTCCAGCGTGACCATCAGCACACAGAAGGAAGAGATATATGAATCGAAGGACTTCGCCTCATTGGAACCGGGGGAATTTATCGGAATGGGAAACCGTTCCAATATCAAAGGGCATTTCAGGAAGAAGTTCAGGCTCTTCGAACTGAAGGAGGAACCGCTGCCGGTAGTCGCGTTCAGGACGGAGAAGGAAATATCTGACAATTATACCAGAATACTGAAAGATATCGAGAGGGTGCTTGGGATGGAAGACGCAGAAGTGGATGTAAAACGAGAATTATAGAATTAAGCATGCCGGAAAAAAAAAAACGTATGAAAAGAATGAATCTGACCGCTTTGTTATTAAGCGGTGTCTGTTTGTTATGCCATCCCCTCCAAGCACAGCAGAGCGTTGATGCCTGCGATGGTCGTACTTATAAAGTGGGCACACGCTCCGTATTGGCGAACCATTGCCTTCGGGTTATCTTTATGTAAAGCGGATAAACGCCGATAATAAATTCGACAAGCTGAATCCGAAAAACTCAACCGGACGGACTGCCGTCATTACCGACATACCTACTTACCAGCCCAAACTCTATCAACAGTTCGGTATTTACCAACAGCCAAAAACGCCCCAAATAGTCTTTGCCGAACAAGGCGATTTCAAGATTGGCGTATATCTAAACATGGCTTTAACCAAAGGAAACATCATGTCCGGACATTATGTTTCCCACATGAATGGAGCTGTTGACCTTACTCCGGCTATCTTATTCGCCTATGCACATAAACTTTACGGCAAACCTATCGACACAGCATCAGTCGAGACCTATGCCTTTCTTTGTGCTCCCCAACAGTATGCAGAAGCAACCAATGACCCGTTTGCATTGGAAGAACTCCGTACAACATATCGGAACGAACTGAAACAAGCTGTGGTAAAGGCAGATTTTAATAAGGTATTCCGTATCAAATGTTTGTCGGAACTCCAAATGTACGACATCAATCAACAGCGTTTCCCGCTTTCGGGCTTAACATGTATCGATGTAAAGACCGAGCAGAACAGAGAATTATCCCAACAAGGCTATTGCTTATGGGGAACTTGTGCCTTTCATTTCACTAACACTCCGTCATTTACCACCCTTCCCTGCGAGAAGCCCATTGCCCAAGGCATCTATACCATGCGTAAAATGAGTTCAGCAACCTTGCCGCCAACGGCAACCTTATATGTCTATGTGCGCATCCTCCAACAGGCAGTATCACTGCCCGATGAACGTATCAAGGTGATGCGTCCCGGAGCATCATTCGAGTTCGAGTGGTCAACACTTCGTAAAGCATATGGTCAAAAAGCTTTGAACATGGAGATTATACAAACAGACGGTTATTATAACGTCTTCCCTTATAGCATACAAGAAGTGACATACAATTATCTTGGTACACAAACGTTGCCTAAAGAGAACAATAAAAAGTAATATGAAACTAAAAAATATCATTCTGACTACATTAGCAGCAATCGCCCTGACATCTTGTTATACATCCAGTCGAATAAGTAAATTCAGCTCTGAAAATATAAAATTGGGTATAGATAAAAATCTTTTCATAAAAAGATTTGGAAAGCCTTTTAATAAGGAAATATCCTATACACAAGACAATCAAGAAAAAGAAAAACTCTTCTATAAAGAAGAATTAAACAAAGGAACATGGTATATTATAACAACAGCTTTTACTTTTATTGATGATAAGCTTATAAAGCAAGAGGTTGTAAAAGAAGAAAGGACTTTTCAAAAATGTGATTGTAATAAATGAGCTATGTCTTCGGTGGAATAACTCGCTGGGAGCTTCTTACATTTTCTGTTTTTCCAATCAATTTTATAAAATTGCCGTCACAGTTCGTACTTTCGGAAAAAGATGTCATATTTGCAAATGAAAGAGTTATTTAAACGTAAAACGGAGAAACATGGTATATTATTAACAACAAGCAAGAAAAATTTTTTACATAATTTAAATAAAGGCTCTTTTAAACAGTGTTCAGTTTGCGGTGTAAGCCATGTTTTAAATTGATAATAAGCAATAAGGAAAAGGCATATACATGTAAACCCTTTTAGGGGGTGATATTATGTTCCCTCTCCTAGATAGATAAAATAATTATTTAAATTTACACAGTCAGATTGTAACTTTTGCAAAAAAAAACTATTTTTGCAAATAGTTTATCTTAAAAATAAATGAAATGTCGACACATGGTAGTCTTTCGGAAGTGGAACTATTTAATCTTTTGTATAAAAGTTCGTTCAATAAGGTTTGCAACTTTGCATGCTTTTATGTGCGCAATAAGCAAGTTTCTGAAGACATCACTATGGACGCCTTCCTGCAATTGCTCGAAACTATGAAGGTGGAATCAGTTGATAACCCCATGGCTCTCCTTATCACCATCGTGAAACATAAATCGCTGGATTATCTCAAGACACAAGTACGACGAGAAAATACCAAGGATGATCTTATACAATGGAAACAGCACGAACTGGCTATCCGAATCTCAAACTTGGAAGGCTGTAACCCCAGCTATATTTTCTCACAGGAAATCAAATCTATCGTAATGAAAACTCTTAACCAATTACCGAAACAAACTCAAAAGGTATTCATTATGAGTCGCTTTGAAAATAAATCGGGAAAGGAAATTGCCCAAATGCTGGGCATCTCGGTCAAAGGGGTAGATTATCACATGAACAAGGCCCTTAAGGAACTTCGTGCTGCCCTCAAAGACTACCTTCCTATCTTAATCTGGCTCTGTTTGACGGATCTTATCAATAAAGGATAAATTTGTTAATATAGGTTATTTTTTCTAGAGCCAGCACTATAGAATCCCTTCCTTCAGTCGCCATTATTATAAACGATAAAGAAATATGGACGACGAATTATTAATAGCTTATTTTAAAGGAGAGGTTTCGGATGAAGAAACTCAACGAATTACTGAATGGATAGAAGCGGAGATAGAACACCAGCGTTACTACCAACAGCTTTGCCGTCTGTTTGAAGTGAGTTACTGGATTGAGGACATGCCCGAACAAACAGAAGTTGCTCTCCCACAAAAAGCTAAATCCTCCCGTGGAAACATTATGCTATATCTTTCATGAAGGTAGCGGCTATCTTCGTGCTGGGCTTTGCCTTGCACTTTTTTTTGAACTGGCAGAAAACAACTCACCACGAATTACAACATCAAATTCATGTACCAACCGGCCAGCATGTAGAAATAATGCTGGCCGACGGATCCAAGGTATGGCTGAACTCCGGCAGTACCCTGACCTTCCCCTCGAAATTTAACGGAAAAAAACGCTTGGTAGAACTTGACGGCGAAGGATTCTTTGAAGTAAAATCAGACAAGGAACATCCCTTTATCGTTTCTACTTCTAAATATCAAGTAAAAGCAGTAGGTACTTCTTTAACATATATGACTATCAGGATTCTCCTCAATTTGAAGCGGCCCTATTGAACGGTAAAGTGGAAGTCACTACTAATGCAAAAAAATCATCGGCCGTAATTCTTACCCCCAACCAGCGTGCAGCGCTATGCCAAGGAGTATTGGAGGTAAACCGATTAAAAATGCTAATAATTATCTGTGGCGCAAAGGAATACTCTATTTCAACGAACCTCTATTGGAAGTGTTTGACAAACTGCAAGAATACTATGATATTGAATTCCAAATCAGAAATACTTCTTTAACTAGAGAATCACCCTACTGTACCGGTAAGTTCCGTGCCAAAGATGGACTGGAACACATCATACGAGTGCTGAAAGAAACCAATCATTTTGACTATCAAATTGATTACGAAAGTAAAAAAATTATCATCTTATAAATTGTGTAACTTATAAATTATAAAATGCCTATGTAAAACAACTTATTGTAGCGTAATGTAAGGCGGTTCCGGAAATAATACCGCCCGTGGCTTGAAGTCATCTGATCTTAAATAAATACTAATGATTAAATTAAAGTAAATTATGGATTTTAATTCCTACAAAAAAGTTATTTCAAACTGTAACCATATCGTTAAGGTTGGTATGGTTTCGGCTTATGCTCTTTTTTTAGGCGCAAACACTGCCCTAGCGAGTGTAACCGAGTACATGGATCAAAAAGTATCCCTTAAGACACAGAATTGTACCATTGAATCTGTGATTCAACAAATTGAAAAACAAACGGATTATTTGTTTGTATATGACAAAAACGATGTGGACGTAAAACGCACCGTATATGTAAATGGGAGCAATACCGATGTAATAGAACTGTTGAAAGGTATCTTTGCCAACACTGATATTGACTGCAAGGTATTAGGTAACAATATAACTCTCTCTAAAATTTCTAACGTAGCGACTAGAATTGCTCAACAAACAAGACAAGAAAAGAAAACAGCTAAAGGTAATGTTATCGATTCGACCGGTGAACCAGTAATCGGTGCTTCAGTAGTAGAGCAAGGTACTACCAACGGTACAGTGACCGACATCAACGGTAACTTTACACTGAATTTGAGCACCCCAAATGCCAAAATAGAAATTTCTTTCATCGGCTACAAAACTCAGGTACTGACTGCCCAATTTGGCAAACAGATGGCTGTAAAGCTGGTGGACGATACTGAATTACTGGACGAAGTTGTTGTAGTAGGTTACGGTTCGCAGAAGAAAGTGAACATGACCGGTGCTGTTGCTACTATTGATTCTAAAACATTGGCTTCTAGGCCAATATCCAATATATCTCAGGGCTTGCAAGGTTTAGCACCGGGTGTAACTGTAACTAATGCTGGTGGTCAGCCAGGTCAGGATACCGGTAAAATTCTAATCCGTGGTTTGGGTTCATTCAATGCTTCTTCTCCGATGGTTTTGATTGACGGTGTAGAAGGCGATATGAACGTGGTTGACCCGAATGATATCGAAAGCATCTCTGTATTGAAGGATGCTTCTTCAGCTGCCATTTACGGTTCTAAAGCTGCTAATGGTGTAATCTTGATTACTACTAAGCGCGGACAGAGCGGTAAGCCCAATTTGACTTACAGTGCTTTGTTCGGATGGTCAAAACCTGCCGATTTGATGGACCGTACCAACTCTGCTGAATTGGCTGAATTGACTAATGAAGCTGAATACTGGGATGCCATCTCTCAAGGTGCTTCTCCTGAACAAGCTGAAAAGAGAAAACCCTACACTCAGGAAGACATCCGCAAATATGCTGAGGGTTCTGATCCATACGGTCACCCCAATACTGACTGGTACGACTTGTTTTATACCGGCTCTGGTTTCATGAACCGCCATAACATAGGTATGAGCGGTGGTTCTGAATGGGCGAAGTATAGAGCTTCCCTGGGTTATGTAAAACAAGAAGGTATCGTTGAAAACGCTTCTAACAGACAGTTCAATGTTCGTACCAACTTAGATCTGAAGCTGACTGAACGCTTGAAATCAAGAATCAATCTGGACTTTGCCAATACATTGATGAAAGAACCGACTGACCCGATTTCTTGGTCAAATGGTGATGCTTATCAAGTATTCAGACAAGTAAATCGCATCTCTCCGATGGTTCCTTATAAAAATGAAGATGGTACTTATGGTGCCATTGCTGATGGTAACCCCATTGCATTCCAAGACTTGGGCTCTACTGGTGATACAGACAAAGACTACTTGAATGCTTTCGCTGAATTTTCATACGATATATGGGATGGTTTGAAAATTACCGCCAACGGTTCTTACAACATAGTGAATAGGAGTTACAAGCTATATAGAAAAGATTTGCAATATAATGCAAACAAATATGACGGTCCAATCCGCCTGACTAAGAGCCACACTAAGGAAATCCGCAGACAAGGTGATATCTTGTTGAACTACGACAAGACCTTTGCCCAAAAGCACACCGTAAACGCTTTGGCTGGTTTCCACACAGAACTCTATTCTTATGAATATGATGATGCTTACAGACAAGATTTTCCATCATCAGACGTAACTGATATGAATGGTGGTTCAGTAGTAGGTATGAGAAATTCTGGTTATACTCGTGAACTAGCAATGAATTCTGTATTCGGCCGCTTGAAATACAACTACATGGACAAATATCTGTTCGAAGCTAACGCGAGAGAGGTGACGGTTCTTCCCGTTTTGCAGAAGGCAACCGTTGGGGATGGTTCCCCTCATTCTCAGGTGCTTGGCGCATAACTAACGAAGACTTTGTATTAGGTACTGCTTTCAATGAAGTAGTAACCGACATGAAAGTAAGAGGTTCTTGGGGAATGCTCGGTAACCAACAAATAGGTAACGACTACTATCCGTACATCAATACATATGCCACCAATGCGAAATATCCATTCGATAACAAGGTAAGCGGTGGCGCTGTACAAACTGAAAATAAAATCCAGGATATTTCTTGGGAAAAGACTACTACTTGGGGTGCAGCTGTAGACATGACTTTATTCAACGAACTGCAGGTTACTTTGGAATACTACAACAGAAAGACAACTGGTATCTTGATGCAGGTAAATGTACCGAATACTTATGGTATCCTGGTTACTGGGACAATGTGGGCGCTATGAGAAACCAAGGACTTGAGGTTTCTTTGGCTTGGCATAAAACATTGGGTGAAGTTCAACTGAACTTTGCTGGTAACTTTACTTACAACAAGAATGAAATTTTATCACTAGGTAATGTAGACGTTCAGAAAGACAGCCGTACTATTCGCATGGTAGGTAAGGAATTTAATGCTTTCTATGGTTACAAATCAGACGGTATCTTTCAAAGCAAGGAAGAAATAGCAAATGCTCCGAAATACACAATGATAAGCAACGACCGTTTAATTCCTGGTGATATCAAATTGGTCGACATAAACGGAGATGGTGAAATTAACCCTGATGATAAGGTAATCTTGAGTTCAGAAAACCCGAAATATACTTTCGCATTCAATCTGGGTGCTAGGTGGAAAATGTTTGATCTCAACTTGTTCTTTCAAGGTGCCGCTGGCGTATCACGCTACTTCACTGATGAATTCTATGGTGAATTTAACGGTGACTCTGGTCATCCTTCAAATCACTGGTTAGGCCGCTGGACCCCGGAAAAGCCAACCAACAAATGGCCTAGAGCTTCTAAATTCAGAACATATAACTTACCGGAAACTACCTGCTCAGACTTCTGGTTGGTAAATACCAATTACTTGCGTCTGAAAGATATCCAAGTTGGTTTCAATGTTCCTAAAGAATGGCTGCAAGCTGTACGCCTGGGATCTGCTAGAATTTACTATAGCGGTACTAACCTGCTTACATTCAGCAAGACTCCTCAAGGTATCGACCCTGAAGCTCCGGCAGGGTGGGGTGCATACTATCCGCACGTGAAGACTCACTCTATTGGTATTAATATTACATTATAATTTAACAACTATGAGAAATATATATTTGTCACTTATTTCAGGTCTCTTATTCACAGCTTGTTCGCTGGATAGAGTGCCGTACGATGCCTTATCTACCGCTACTTTCCCAAAAACAGAAGCAGATGTAGAAATGTTAGCTGTTGGTTGTTATGATGGCTATGCCAACCAAGATTATACTATATACAATGACGTGTTCAGTGATAACGGCTATTGTGCCATCAATACTAATTGGGCTGTTTTTGCCAATGGTACAGCTACTCATGCCGTTCCAGGCATCAACTGGTATAACTACACTCTAATTACTCGTTGTAACAACTTCTTGCATCAGGTTACTACCAAAGAAATTCATTTCAATGATCCCCAACGTTTGGAAGTGTTGAAAAACGAAGTTCGCTTTCTACGGGCTTGGCGTTACTACATGATGGTAACTGCATATGGTGACATCCCTTTGATAACAGAAGTAGTTCCTTCTTTGGAAGATGCCAAACTGCCAGCTACTCCAGAAGCTGATGTAGTGAAATTCATCCTTGATGAACTGAATGATATCACCAAAGACGGAGCATTGGATGTAATCCGAAACAGAAAGGAAGAATTACACGCGGTGCTGCTTTGGCCTTGAAGGTAAGATTGTGCCTGTTCTACAAGAAAGTATGATGAAGTGATTGACGCTGCCAATGAAATCAATAGCTTGGGTGTGTATGATCTGTACCAAGAAGGTGAAGTTCCTTACTCTGAATTGTTCAAAGAAGCCAATGAAGACAACTGCGAAATCATTCTGGCTGTAAAGAAAGTAATGAACGACTACAAAAACCAAACCATAATTGAATTTTGTAACGTGATCGACGGTGGTTGGTCGGCATTCGTACCCATTCAATCTCTAATTGATGCATATGAAATGAAAGATGGTCTGACAATCGAAGAAGCTCAGGCTATAGGTAAGTATAATCCAGAACATCCTTACAAAGATAGAGATCCCCGTTTCTATGCTACAATCCTTTACTCGGGTGCTGATTGGATGGATAACAAGGGTAGAAAGAGAATCTATAATACGCTGGACAGAAACATTAACGGTGAACCTAACAAAGATCATCGTCTTGATTCTAGAAATGCTTCTCAAACTAGCTATTCTATCTGTAAATACATGAAACCACTGACTCAATATTCAGATATAAACAACACTGGTCTGGATATGATTGTATTCCGTTATGCTGAAATCCTACTCTCAAAGGCTGAAGCTATGATTGAAAAGAATACAGACCTTTCGGGTGCTACTGACTTGATTGACCTGATCAGAGAAAGAGCTGGCATGCCAAAAGTAGACAGAGCAAAATATAATACACAAGCTAAACTGAGAGAATTGCTCAGAAGAGAGCGCCGTGTAGAATTTGCTTTCGAGGGCTTGAGAAGAGATGATATCATCCGTTGGGACATTGCCAAAGACGTACTGAATGGTCCAATCTATGCTTCTAACCAAGGTACCGTAGATATGGACCCAAGCATTCCCCAAGAGGAGCGTGCTACAATTTTCCAAGGTGAAAAGAACCAGGTGGTACTCGAGATCCGTAAATTCAGGAACCGTTACATGCCGATTCCACAAGCTGAATTGGATAAGAACCCGAACTTGAAACAAACTAACTTTAAAATATAATCTTATTAAGTAGTTCTAATATTTGTTGGGTCCCTATGTTATGATGGATGCTTGGTGTCATCATCGAGTATAGGGACTTACTTTTTAATTGTATACCATGAAAAAAATATCAATTTTAATTGCGGCTTTAACTCTCAGCATAAGCCTGAAACCACTTGCCGCTCAGAATAAAAAGGTTTTTATCATCGATAAACAGACCGTCTATCAAGAAATAGACAATTTCAGCGCCTCAGACGCTTGGCGCTGCGCCTTCATTGGTAAAAACTGGCCTCAAGAGAAAAAAGAAAAAATTGCCGACTTACTATTCAAACGTGAATTTGACAAAAAAGGCAACCCCATCGGGATGGCCTTGACTAACTGGCGCGTAAACATCGGAGCCGGAAGCTATGAAAACCGTGAAGCAAAGGAGGTGGATAACTCCTGGAACCGTACCGAATGTTTCCTCTCACCCGATGGTAAATATGACTTTACCAAACAAGCTGGACAACAATGGTTCATGAAAGCGGCCCGTGAACGAGGCATGAATAACTTTCTGTTTTTCACGAACTCAGCTCCCTACTTTATGACTCGTAGCGCTTCTACTGTTTCTGCTGACCAGGATTGCATCAATCTGCAAAATGATAAATTCGATGACTTTGCCCGTTTCTTGGTGAAGAGCGCTCAACATTTCCGTGAACAAGGCTTTCATGTAAATTACATCAGCCCGAACAATGAGCCAAACGGGCAATGGCATGCCAATTCCTTCCAAGAAGGCAGCTTTGCCACCAAGGCCGACCTCTACCGCATGGTAGAAGAATTGGATAAAGCAATCAGCGAAGCTCAAATCGACACAAAAATTCTAATTCCAGAAGTAGGTGACATGAAATATCTATTTGAAATTGATTCGATAGCTAAAACTCCAGATGATATCATCCACTCTATGTTCTACAAAGACGGACAATACAGCGTGCTGAAGTTCAAAAACTTTTTAACTGTGTAGCAGCACACGACTATTGGTCAGCCTACCCCGCTACTTTGCTGGTGGATATACGTAACCGAATTCACAAAGAGCTCTCAGCCAACAGTCACAATACCAAATTTTGGGCATCAGAATACTGCATTCTGGAAAAGAATGAAGAAATTACTATGCCAGCCTCTCCGAAACGAAGCATTAACCTAGGCTTGTATGTAGCCCGCATCATTCATAATGATCTAACTTTGGCCAATGCTTCGGCCTGGCAATGGTGGACTGCTGTATCACTAGGCGAGGATGTGCCCATTCAGCTATTGCCGCTTGAAGGTTCAAACGGGTTGTCGTTACAATATGACGGTGAAATCTCTACCACCAAAATGCTGTGGACTACTGCCAACTACAGTTTCTTTGTGCGTCCGGGTATGAGACGCATCGCCATAAAACCTACCTATAAGATAAGTGACTTGGAAGCCGCTACTTCACTGATGATTTCATCGTATACTGATGGGAAAGAAGTGGTGAATCGACAAGAATCTGCAATACATGG
>VOFI01003466.1_pt1 | contig 12170 bp, 21 predicted proteins | sample 5384131 | NCBI WGS metagenome assembly VOFI01 (sample SAMN12384728, study PRJNA508395) | human gut metagenome | isolation source: healthy gut H | host: Homo sapiens
AGTGAAAACCAAACCATCTCATATAACGATTGAAGATTTAAACGTATCAGGAATGATGAAGAACAAGCATCTTTCAAAGGCAGTTGCTTCGCAGAAGTTTTATGAATTTAGGACAAAACTTCAAGCTAAATGCAAGGAAATCGGAATCGAACTTCGTGTAGTAGACAGATGGTATCCATCATCTAAAACATGTCATTGCTACAAAAAATATCAAAAAAAAGATTTAAAGCTTTCAGATAGAATATTCAAATGCAGTTGCGGTTATGTCGAAGACAGAGATCTCAATGCTGCACTTAATCTGATTTTGAGAGATGCAATAACTTACGAAGTTGCATAAAGTAAAGAAAGAAAAATCATTGCCTCTAAAGCAGTTAATTTACTAGAGGAAGGCCAGGTGATCTTCTTTAGATATTTCTACAATCAATCTAGAAATCGCAAAACTTATATTTGAGAAGAATATTGCAGTCACTATTGTGACAAATATGATTGGGCCTTTTTATAGACAGAATAGTACAGTCAGATTGATTTTTCTTAGGAGGAGACTTCAATCAGGCAAGAGATGGATTTTGTCGGCGCACTCACAAAATCATTTGATTAGAAAATATCGTTTTGATATCTCATTGATTGGTGTTGTAGGAATTGATTTAGAACATAATGTTGTAACAACTTATGAAACAAATGATGGACTCACTAAAAAGACAGCCATCAATGCAAGTAAAAGAACCTATATGGTTGGAGAAAGTGTTAAGCTTCCTAATCAGGATGGTAATTATGCTTATGCGACTCTTGATAATTTCACAGGTTATATATGGAAAAAGAGTTAGAAAAACTCACAATTAAAAACTATTGGGTGACCATCAGGTAGAACTCATCTAAAAAGACCGAAATCTTAATCGATCTCGGTCTTTTTCTGTCAAAAAAAAAAAGAAAGAAACATATCTATAAATTTAGAATCTAATATAAATAAACTATTCTCATTAATAATATAGCCATCAATTTTCTCAAATGACATCTTTAATACATCTGTTAATAAATCAACTAACACATATCCATTCTCTGGTTTCTTATCTATGGCTTCTTTGTCGATCTATATAAAGAGGAATTAAATGAAGCCCATCTATGTCCATTGTATAATTAGATACATTCTCATCTATTTCTTCTATATAATAATAGAAACGTGTATCATTTAAAACATCTAAAAATGATTCAAGTCTGATCCCTTAATGGAAGTAAATTTTCATATTCATGTTTAATATATTTATCATACTCAGTTTCTATTGGTAATGCTTTTTCAATAAAATGAAGACGATCAGGAACATCCGCAATATTCTTGAAATTCTTAGTCATTACTTGTCCCAATACTCTCTCACCATTCTCGTATACATAAACATAATCTCCTACATCTACATGATCATAAGAAGGAATCAAATAAGTTCTTACCTGTAATTTTGTCTGAACTTCACACAACGAAACACTAATACGATAATCATAGAGCCGTTTTGCCCAAGTATTATCTACCATAAGACTTGTATCATACTTTTAATATCTTCTTTATTAGGGGATCATTTTCCTTTTGATATCATACCAATCTCTATTAAAGAAATAAGCACGTGTTCCATTTGGATTTAAAGTTATCATGAGTTCTTTTTCTTCTTCTTTATTAAATAAGAATAAAGAAGGCATTTCTTCATCTAGTTCATTCTTTAATGCAAGCTTATAGAGTTCCATTAAACGATCATCTCTATCATTCTCTAGAATCATGATTTTCTCTTTGAAACTTAACCATGAATCTGTATAACGGAAAATATAATCTTTATAAAGAGGTGCTGTACGTAACTGTTCTACACCATGAAAGAACTGTTCCTTGTCCTGTCCATATTGCACAATAAAAATGATGAACTGGATCTATATAAGTCAAAGGATGCTTTTAAGAAAGTCTTTCTCTCCACAATGTGGACAAGTATAAGTCATAATAGAATCATCAATAATACTTTCTCTTCGATCTGGTCCTACACAGCTATAATCTTCATATCTATTTTCTTTATCACATTTTGAACATGTAATAATATAAACATCTTTTATTCATCATAATCCTCCTATCAAAAAAAAAGAGCGTCAACACGCTCTATTCAATCACATGGATTGTAAGATACTTCTTCTTATAAGTATGATGATTATCTCCTGCAGTCAAAGTAATACGTGTCTTACCAGGAGTAATAGTTGTCACTAAACCATTCTTGTCAACACTTGCCACATTGGCATACTGAGATGAATAATGTATAGTCTACTTTTACTTTTGATGATCAGTCTTGTAATGAATCTGGTATGTTTCTCCCTGCTTCACTGTGACATACCGATCAGGAATAATCACACTACTTAATACTGGTCCTCAGTGCAACACATGCATATTGATAAACACCAAACAAGAAAACAAAATAAACAATACCTAAAATCATCTTCTATTTTCCTTTAAATGTTTATTAAAAATATTAATACAAAATCAGTGGAAAAGAACAATACCTGCAAAAATCCAGCCCTTAGAAAAGAGGTTCTCTTTCTTCTTCAAGCATGCTGTTTTGTTTATCTGACATATTGTACCCACCTTTTTTAATTCTTCTTCATTATATCGAATATGTTATCGTTTTAAAGACCTTTTTTGTATATGTTGACAACCTCATATAAGACTTCTATAATAGTTCTTGTATCTTTGGGGCAGGTGAAATTCCTGATCGGCGGTGATAGTCCGCGAGCGTAAAGCATGAACTGGTGTAATTCCAGTACCGACGGTATAGTCCGGATGGAAAAAGATGGCGTTTTTATGAAATGACTTTTTCAATCTCCTATAAGATATATACAGGAGATTTTTTTTTCGCCATAGAAAGAGGCAAAAATGAAAACTAAAAACTAGTAATGGCGACTCTACTTGGTGCATTAGGCGCAATTCTTATGGTACTAGACTTCAATGTACCATTCGTGCCAATGTTTATTAAATTTGATTTCTCAGATTTCCCAGTATTAATGGGGGATTTGTATTTGGCCCACTTACTGGTGTAGTAATCGCATTCTTAAAGATTGTATTAAATCTTCTCTTTAAAACCAACAACAACTATGTTTGTAGGAGAAGCATCTAACTTCTTACTAAGCGTATGTTATATGGGAGTAGCCTGTTTATTCTATAGAAAGCATCGTACTAAAAAATGTGCTGTAATAGGTATGGTACTTGCAACTGTTGCAACAAGCTTATTTGCGATTGCATCAAACCTATTAGTGATGTTCCCAATGTATGCGAAACTATTTGGTATGTCTACAAGAAGCCATCATTGGTATGTTCTCTAAAGATCAATCCATTAGTAAAAGATATGACAACTATGGTTATTGCATCACTTGTTCCATTCAATCTCTCTTTAAATATGGTGTTATTTCACTAATAACATTCGTTTCTTACAAGAAAAATTGAAGTTATTTTGAAAAAAAAATATTGAATTAAGCAAAAATATATTGATTAATTTAGAATATATGTATAATCTTTATACAAAAGCGTGAGGTGGAATAAAGATATGAAAGTGGTTAAATTTGGTGGCTCATCGTTAGCCAGCGCAACTCAGTTTAAAAAGTACATGACATCGTTCTGAAATACTGATCGTCATTATGTAGTTCCCAGTGCCCCGGGGAAAGAAATAAAGAAGATACAAAGTAACAGACTTATTGATTCTAGCTTATTCGCATCACAACAAAGATGATTTTGAAGAAATCTATGACAGAATCAAAGAACGTTACAATGAAATTATTACTGAATTAGGTCTTGATGTTTCTTTAGAAGAAGACTTTAAAGAAATTAAAGAAGAAATCAAAAACAGAATAGTTTTGATTATACAATTTCACGTGGTGAATATTTAAATGGTAAAGTATTAGCTAATTATTTAGGCTTTGACTTTATTGATGCTGCCGATGTAATCTATATTGATAAACATGGTAGATATGATGAAAAGAGAAACAGATGCAGCTCTCACAAAAAGCTTTATCTGAACATGATTATGCAGTTATTCCAGGATTCTATGGACAGTTAAATGATGAATCAGACGCAAGCCAAAGCCTTCTCTAGAGGTAGTGAGTGATGTTCTATTGTTGCAAATGTGCCTTTGCGAGGCAGATTTATATGAAAAACTTGACTGATGTATCAGGTTTCTTTAATTGCAGACCCTCGTGGATTGTGAAAGATCCTAAAACCAATTGCGACAATCACTATAAAGAACTAAGAGAATTATCTTATATGGGCGCGAGTGTTCTACATCAGAATTCCATCTTCCCAGTAAGAAATGGTATTCCTATCTTAATCAAGAATACAAATAGTCCAGAAGATCAGGTACTTTAATTGTAGAAAGTACTTGTCATAAACCTTCAGATCATGTTATTACGGGTATTGCAGGTAAAACAGGTTTTGCGACTGTTATGATTGAAAAGACATGATGAATAGTGAAATCGGCTTTGGACGTAAAGTACTACAGGTATTTGAAGAACATGGCTTATCATTTGAACATATGCCTTCTGGTATTGATACAATGACTATCATTGTGAATAGTGATGACTTTATTGAAAAAAGAACAGGCTATTCTTGCAGGATTACATCGTGCAGTGCGGCCAGACTATATTGTCTTAGAATCTGATTTAGCCCTTATTGCGGTTGTAGGTCGTGGTATGAAGGACAGCCGTGGTACTTTTCAGCAAGAGTATTTAAAGCACTTTTGAAAGAAAATATCAACGTTAAGATGATTGACCAGGGTTCATCAGAATTAAATATCATCGTAGGTGTAAGAAACTGTTATTTCAAACCAGCTATCAAAGCTATTTATGATGAATTCATTACAGTGAAGACGATGAATAGAGAAGCAAAAATTGCTTCTCCTTTTTTTATCATATTGAGTGATATATATAATTATAAGCTTATATACAGACAATTCATAAATGAGAGAGAGTAAATATTTATATAAAATACAAAAAATACTGCATTGTTAATTGAAATTATACAGTCACTCTTACGGTATCCTATCCCCTGTTATGTAATGTTAGATGAGATTTCATATCGTTTAGCATTAAAGTTTTAAAGATGACTTTTCAAGGCATGATTGTCTTGAAGTTTTTGTGAAAATAAAAGAGGAGATCAACTCCTCTATACCTTCACAGGTTTATTCTTTTTATGCATATTATTAAACTGATAACAGTTAATAAGCAGGCAATTATATGAAATCTCATAAAACTAAATAAACATATAAGAACCATAAGACTACCACATATCATATAATCGTATCGATCTTTCTTAATAATGCACCCATACCAATAGAAAACATCCAAGTACACCTGTCAATAAACACAAGATTTAATCCAAAACATATGACAAACACTATTTACAGGTAAGAAATACATGATTACATATGCTACTAAAGTGATTCCTAGAAATAGTGTAGAAAGCGATTACATTAAAGGCTTTAATAAAGCATGATCAAATAGATGTATATGATTTCTTACATCCATCTCTTACTAGAACACTAAGTATCGCATTAGACAATAAACGAGTATTGTAATAGTAGTAAGTGTTCCTAAAGAACCAACTAATTCTTTTTTTCTATCAAATGGCGATCATGAATAAATAGTGTCATCACAATAGCTCCAAGTAACCCTTGTATTAAACTTAATATTCCCTGAAATATAGAAATAGAACTATGTGAATGAATACCACATATAGCCATCACAAAGAACCAGCCATGCCAATAAGAAAACAGAAGGCACTCAACCCAAAAAGGTACAACAATCGTATTGTATTCAAACAAATGAAACAAATTATACAACATGCCTACTATCTCATCCCCAATAGAAGGCTGTAAATGAATCACACCATGACTATATATTAAATTCACAAATAAAAGCTAATAGCCAATGCTTCATACTTCTTTTTTCATAACACCACTCCCTATGCACTATTATAGTTCTTTTATATCTTTTATACAATTGTATATTGAATGTAAGCGGTTCTTATTGTCAATACATTTAGTATACATTTAGATTATTCCCTTTGTGCACAACACGAATCAATAGGTTATAATGTATAAAGGGGTGATGATATGAAGAAGGGTGTCATGATGCAGGGCTTTGAATGGTATCTTCCATCTAGTCCACATTTGTGGAAAATATTAAGAATCAATGCCTTTAAGTTTAAAAAAGCAGGTATTACAGCTATCTGGCTTCCTCCTGCTTATTAAGGTGCATATGGAGTCAATGATACAGGATATGGTGTCTACGATCATTATGACTTAGGAGAATTCAAAAGCAAGAATACAATACGTACCAAATATGGCACAAAAGAAGGAATATCTCTGGTGTATTAAGATGTTTCATCTATTTGGAATAGATGTCTATGCAGATATTGTATTGAATCATCTCATGGGTGCCGATGCCATGGAACAAGTCATTACCTATAAGGTAGATGCTTATCATAGACATAAAGTATCTAAAAGAAAAAGAGTCATTCGTACTTCTACATATTTCTCATTTCCATCTAGAAATAAATATTCTGACTTTATATATAAATTCAAAAACATTTTACGAGTGTAGATTATGATGCATCTAAACATCAACATGGTCTTTATCTTTTTTCAAAGGAAAAACACTTCAGTGAGAATGTTGATGATGAATATGAAAACTATGATTACTTAATGGGTGCAGATTTAGACTACAATAATCCTGAAGTAGTTAAAGAAGCCATTCAATGGGGGACTTTGGTATAAAGACATTACTCATCTAGATGGCTTTAGATGTGATGCCATTAAACATATAGACTCATCTTTCTATGAACATTGGATCACTACAATGCGTAATCACTCTAAAAAAGAACTCTTTACAGTAGGAGAATACTGGGGTGATATTAACCATTTATGTCATTATCTAGAATCTACTCACTTCTGTATGAGTCTATTTGATGTCCCATTACACTATCATTTCTATGATACCAGCCATTCTAATGGTTATTATGATATGCAAGAAATTTTCAATAATACGTTAGTACAAAGATATGACAAGTATGCTGTCACATTTGTGGATAACCATGATACACAGCCAGGACAATCTTTAACTTCTTTTATTGAAGATTGGTTCAAACCACAGCCTATGCCTGTATCTTACTAAGAGAACAAGGTTATCCATGCATCTTCTATATGGTGACTATTATGGAATCCCCTCATATGATTATATCAATCCCTAAGAAAGATCTATTAGATTATATGTTGAAGTTAGTAAAAACAATATGTAAGAAGGAATAAGACATGATTATATAGATGATCCAGATGTGATTGGATGGACTTATGAAACAGGACTTGCAGTCATACTCACTAATAGTAAGGTGGTACAAAACGTATGTTTATAGGTAAGAAGTATAAACATATGGCAGATGGTAAACATACTATTGATATTATTGATGGCTATGGTGAATTCATATGTGATGAAGCATCTCTTAACCTATATATTGTACAAAAATAGAAATTATTGAATATAAATAGAGAAAAGTGTTATATAAAAGTGTTCGTGAACTTGTGAATGATACAAATGTGTCCACGGCAAACAGTTATGCGTTTTTGTAAGAAGATGGGGGTGTGAAAGATTAAGCTTCAGAACGTAAAGGCTAGTTTAGGAAAATTTAACTTTTTTATTCCAATGGTATATGCAACAGAACAGATTTTTTACGAATTAACACAAAATACATGACTAAAGTTTGTCACTCGTGACCATTTCTGTGAGGCCCTAATGATTATAGAGCATCACAATATGACCATACAGCAGATGATTACATAAAAAGAAGAAATTATCTGATAGGATGTATCATTTAGCAGATGGAACTCTAGTACAACGAGACTGATATTCATCATTTTTGTTGTACTGCTATGACTACAGGACTAAGAATATAGATAGAGACAGATGTATTTTAGAATTTGAAAAGTGTTACAGTAAGGAAGAAACCTTAATTAAAAGTATTGGAGACTAATAGAATCAAAGTATTGAATAGTGGAATTAAAATAGTATAAAATAGCCATCAGGGAGATTGATTACACTTCCTTATCGAAAGATAGAAATTTACCGTTAATGTGGTCGTTGGACTGCTTGGTAATAAAAGTTCTTACTTAAATAGATTTAAACTTGCATTCCAAAGTCTGAAAATGATGTATGATTACAAGCTAAACTTGACAGTAGAACCCCACGGGCTTGCCCGTAGGAGTAGTCAGTCGAGATATATTCTGGCTTGCTCTCGCAATTATTATTGCATTTATCTGGTATCTCACATCAAAGAAACATAAGGAAAGGAAATAAATGGCAACTATTATGGGTAAAAAGATTAAAGAAATTACTTTTTATGTATGACAATTTTATTATCAGTGACTGTATTTAATATATTCCAGGTAACTGCTGTTGATGTGAACAAAAATTGTTCACTTACACTTAATGAATGTTTATCAAGGCTAAATGTTCATTTATATCGTGTCGCAAGTGTTTCTAAAGATGGCAGTTATGAATATACAGATTAATTTAAAAGATGCAGAAAATACTTCTATTGATTTAAATAAGCTAGAAACAAGTGAAGAATTAAAAAAAAAAAAAAAAAGGACGACTATGACTTTAAAAGGTTATCCGCAAATAAAGAAAGGTATGACTAAGACAACAACTTCCCTACTTTAACTTATTCAAACTTAAATACAGGTCTTTATTTGGTTGTGGCAGATAATTTAGTAATAGATGGTAAGACATATACTTATTTACCTTATCTTATTTCTTTACCACAAGGTACTAAGTATGATGTATCTATTAATTTTGTGAAATATTCAGAAGTTCATTCTCATGAATATAAAATTATTAAACAGTGGAAAGACAATGGTTCAACTCATCCTAAGTCAATAGAAGTAGAACTCTATGATGGAAATACATTTCTTAAAACAATCACTTTTAGAACTCATAACTATGCTTATTCATGGAAAACTGAACAAGTAATGAACTACAGTATTAAAGAAAAGAATGTAAAAAGGGTATAAGGTATTGTATCAGTAAGTAGTAATGATGCAAAAACAGAATATGTTATTACTAATACAAGTACATCTAGTACTGGTTCTCATGTAAAAACAGGGGATACTACAAGAATGAATCACTGGGTCACATTAATGGCTTTATCAGGATTATTTTTTACTTATAGTAGGAACTCTATTTAGACATGAAAAGATTAGTCAATTATTAATGACACTAGGATGTTTCTGCATCCTAGTGTCTTGTGCTTTATTTGGTTATTCATTCTATCGACAGAATAAAGAAATAAAGGATATACAAACACTATATACTCAAACAAAACAATTAATCCCCGATTCATATATTTCATCTGAGGATGCTTATTTAGATATAGATGGACATGATATATATGCGATACTTCAAGTCAATGATATCAAGTGGGTTATAGGTCATGAAGAAAGCCTTCCACATTATAAGAATAAGAATATAATCATTCCAGAATCATTATTGAAACAGGTGCAGTTATTAAAGAATAGGGATAAACTTACTATTCATACTGTATCAGGTGAAACAATAAAATATCAATTAGAAGTCATTGGTAAAAGTAGATCGACTTTCAAAAAGCATACCTGCCCTGTATTGTAAGAATGGTTCTAGTTACTATTGTATTAATCTAATTAAAGTATAATATTTAGATAATACATAAATATTGTGTAAAAGTATAAGAAAAATAGAAAAAGCAGTTGACATGAGTGTGATTATTCAGTATGATTAGTTCACAAATTAAGAACTACTAAGTATAAATACAATGAAAAGAAATAGTAGATATCTCAAAGAAGCATAGAGAATCCTTGGCTGGTGTAAAAGGATGTTTGAGGGATATTGAATTCATCTTGGAGTAGATCGTTGAATGAAGTAGGCGTTTCCAGTCACAACCGTTATATTGTCAGAGTATGATAGTACTCGTTGAGATATATCTAGATAGATATATAAAACAAAGGTGGTAACACGAAGATACACTCTCGTCCTTATAGGATGAGAGTCTTTTATTTATACAGGTAGAAGATAAGAGGAGAAAAAGATTATGATTATTGTATTCAAACCAAAAAACAAGTGAAGAAGATGTGAAGAAAAATCCAGGCTAAGTTGTAGAAGAAAAAGGATTAAAACTCATTTAGTTGTAGGTCATGATGTGACTATCTGTGGTGTAATTGGTGATACGACTAAAGTAGAATCCTAGAGATATTGAAGTTTCACCTTCTGTAGAAAAAGTAATGAGAGTTGAACAGCCTTATAAATTGGCTAACCGAGCATTCCATCCTGAAGATACTATTGTGGATGTAGATGGTGTTAAAAAGTAGGTGGAGGCCATATGGCTCTTATTGCTGGTCCTTGTTCTGTAGAATCAGAAGAACAGGTAATTGCGATTATGAAGGAAGCAAAAAGCGACTGGAGCCAATATGCTAAGAGGTGGTGCATTCAAGCCTAAGAACATCACCATATGCATTCCAGGGATTAGGTTCTACTGGTTTAGATTACTTAGTAGGCGCAAAGAAAGAAACAGGCTTACCAATCGTATCAGAACTTATGAGTGCTGATGATATTGATGAATTCAATGAAAAGGTAGACTTAGTTCAGATTGGTGCAAGAAACATGCAGAACTTCACTTTACTTAAGGAAGAAGGTGCAAGAGTTAAGAAACCTATCCTATTAAAGAGAGGGATTAAGCGCAACATATCAGGAATGGATCGTGAGTGCAGAATATATCATGGCAAGTGGGAATCCAAATGTCATCCTATGTGAAAGAGGAGTGAGAACATTTGAGTCATACACAAGAAACACTCTAGACTTACAGGCTATTCAGTACTTAGAAAAATGACTCATTTACCTGTAATCATTGACCCATCACACGCTGGTGGTAAATGGTGGTTAGTAGAACCAATATGGCTAAGGCAAGTGTTGCGGCAGGATGTGATGGATTACTTATTGAAGTACATAATGATCCTGAACATGCATTATGTGATGGGGCTCAGTCATTAAAGCCTAAAAAAATATACAAAACTTATTGAAGAATTAAGAGAAATCGGTAAGGTTGTTGGAAAGGAAATCTAAAATGAAATTAAATGTAAACTTAGGAAAAGACAGTTATCCTATCTATATTGAACAAGGTATCTTAAATAAAACAAAAGAACTAATTTCCCAGGTCTTCACAGGTGCGAAAATCGTTATTGTCTCTGACGATAACGTTTTCCACTTTATGGAGAACAGTTAGTCAATCAGTTAAAAGATACTTATGAAGTCTCTACAGTAGTTATTCCTCATGGAGAACCATCTAAGATTTGATATTTTTACCTTCTATTTATTCACAATTACTAGAAGCTAAGATTACAAAGAACTGATTTACTTATTGCGCTAGGTGGGAGGTGTTATTGGTGATTTAGCTGGATTTGTGGCAAGATACTTATATGCGTGGTATTAAGTTTGTACAGATTCCCTACTTCATTATTATCACAGGTAGACTCTTCAGTAGGTGGTAAAAGTGGCTGTAGATTTACCTGAAGGAAGAACAGTCGGTGCTTTTTAAACACCCATTGCTTGTTCTTATTGATACTTACTCTTAAAACATTAGATCCTCATTTTATTACTGATGGTATGGGAGGAAGATCATTAAATACGGTTGTATCAAAGGATAAAGAACTATTTGATCCAATTAGCTGGTTATAGAGACTTTGATGATCTTTTATAAAAGACATTGATGAAATCATCTATAAATGTGTAGATATCAAAAAGAGATGTTGTAGAAAAGGACTTATATGATTTTGGTGATCGCTTATGCTTAAACTTTGGTCATACTATTGGACACTCAATCGAGCAACATTTCCATTATGAAAATATTTTCATGGTGAAGCAGTAGGAATCGGTATGGTAGCTATCACCCGTATCGCAGAACATACTAACACTCAATAAAGGATTATGTGAACAAGGCACTACTAAACGTATAAAGTAGCCTTAAGTCACTATAACCTTCTACTCATGCCAATGTCCCTACAAAAGAACTGCCTTAAAGCTATTGATCTAGATAGAAAAACATCAATTCAACACTATCTTTTTGTTTTACTTAAAACAATAGGAGG
>VOFI01003113.1_pt1 | contig 12153 bp, 17 predicted proteins | sample 5384131 | NCBI WGS metagenome assembly VOFI01 (sample SAMN12384728, study PRJNA508395) | human gut metagenome | isolation source: healthy gut H | host: Homo sapiens
TCGTGCTTCTTGGCGTAGGCGCAGTAGGCCTGAGTCACGCCGGGATCAAAGCCGCAGCCCAGCAGGGCGGTGAGGCCGGCCTTCTCGAACTTCTCCCGGTAGGCCCACTGCCAGGTGTAGTCGAAGTAGGCAGAGAATCCCTTCTCCTTGCAGCGCTTCTCATAGGCGGCCTTCCACTCCGGCTCCTCAATGTCCTCGGGCTCGTAGTTGGCGGTGTCCATGTAATTGACGCCGCACTCCAGGCAGGCGTCCATGATGGTCAGATCCTGGTAGGGCAGGGCGATGTTCATCACCAGGTCGGGCTGGCAGCTCTTAATGAGGGCGACCACTTCTTCCACCTTGTCGGCGTCCACCTGGGCAGTGGTGATCTTGGTGGCAGTCTTTGCCCGCCAGCTCGGCGGCCAGCTTGTCACACTTGGACTTGGTGCGGCTGGCGATGCACAGTTCGGTAAACACATCGCTGACCTGGCAGCACTTGCGGATGGCCACGTTGGCCACGCCGCCGCAGCCGATCACTAATACTCTGCTCATAATCATTCTCCTTTGTTCTTCAAAATTTTTTTCTCCGGGGCCAGATTTGTGTTTTTATTGGGACAGGGCCAGCAGCAGCTCCCTCAGCACCTTGCAGGCGGCGGCGGTGGACACGCCGCTCTGATCCAGCATGGGGGCCAGCTCGTTCACATCCGCCCCCACCACGTTGGTTTTGGCCACCATCTGAATGGCCTCCAGCAGCTGGGGGAAGGTGACGCCGCCCGCCTCGGGGGTGCCGGTTCCGGGGAAGGCGGAGGGGTCCAGGCAGTCCAGGTCGATGGTGAGATAGACCGGCGGGCCCGGCTGGCCTCCAGGGTCTGGACCAGCTCCTCCAAGCCGTCAAAGGTGAAGGGGTGCAGGTCCGTGTGCTCCCTGGCGAAGCGGAACTCCTCCCGTTCCCCGCTGCGGATACCGAACTGGTGGATGCGTCCGTCTCCCCCAGCAGGTCGTGGCAGCGGCGGATGACGCAGGCATGGCTGAGTTTCGCACCCAGGTAGTCGTCCCGCAGGTCGGCATGGGCGTCAAAGTGGATGATATGTACGTCGGGCCAGCGCCGCTGGATGGCCCGGAAGCTGCCCAGGGTCACCAGATGCTCGCCCCCAAGCAGCACAGGCAGCTTGCCTGCGGCCAGAATCTCCTCCGCCCGGCTCTCAATGTCCAGCAGCGCCAGCTCCGCGCTGCCAAAGCACAGCTCCAGATCACCGCTGTCGAAGATGCGATAGTCGGTCAGGTTCTTGTCCTGGTAAGGGCTGTACGTCTCCAGGCCGAAGCTCTCATGGCGCATGGCGGAGGGGCCGAACCGGGCGCCGGGACGGAAGCTGGTAGTGGAGTCGAAAGGGGCGCCGAACAGAACGATGCGCGCTTTCTCAAAGCTGCTGTCGCAGCCGATAAAGGTCTCGATATTGGGATCCATCTTCACTCTACCTCCTTCAGCATCTCTTCCAAAAACGCCGGCAGGCAGAAGGCCCCCACATGCAGGCGGACGGTGTAATACTGCGTCTTCAAATGGAGCCCCAGCCACTTGTCCCGGTCGAAGTCATCCACCGGGTGATACTTCTTGCTGGCAAAGCCGAACAGCCAGTAGCCGGCGGCATAGGTGGGGATATGGGCCTGATACACCCGGCTGATGGGGAAAGTGCTGACGATGCGCTTGTGGCTGCGCTGCATGGCCTCCGCGTCGTGGCGGTAGAAGGGGCTGCCCTGCTGGTTGACCATAATGCCGTCATCCCGGAGGGCGTTGTAGCAGATGCCGTAGAACTCCCGGGTAAAGTAGCCCTCCGAGGGGCCGAAGGGGTCAGTGGAGTCCACGATGATCAGGTCATACTGGGCGTGGCGGCGGCGGATGAACCGCAGGGCGTTGTCGAAGTAGATGTGCACCCGGGAGTCATCCAGGCGGCAGGCGTTCTCCGGCAGATAGCTGCCGGCAGGCCTCCACCACCTGCTCGTCCATCTCCACCAGGTCGATGGACCGGATGCACTCGTACCGGGCCAGCTCCTTTCACCACGCCGCCGTCCCCCGCACCGATGACCAGCACATCCTGCACATGGGGGTGGACCGCCATAGGCACATGCGTGATCATCTCGTCATAGATGAACTCATCCCGCTCAGTGAGCATCACATTGCCGTCCAGGGCCAGGACCTTGCCGAACTCCGGGGTATCGTAAATATCGATCTGCTGGTACTTGCTCGGTGGGAGTAGAGATGCCGGTTGACCCGCAGGCTGTGCTTCACGTCAGGGGGGTATGAAATTCGCTGAACCAGAGCTCCATTTACCGCGCCTCCTGTGTGAGTATGTTGATCTCCTCGATCTCCGGGTCCTCGGGTCCGGTCATGGAGCAGCCCTTCTCCTTGGCGTACGGATGTAGTCCAGGATCTCCGCCGTGATCCGCTCCCCGGGGGCCAGGATGGGGATGCCGGGGGATAGCACATAACGAATTCGCTGCACACCTGTCCCACACTGTCCTCAGGCGGACGCTGCTGCTTGTCCGCGTAGAAGGCCTCCTGGGGGCTGGTGACCACCTCGGGGGGCGATGTATTCCTGGTTCATCAGGCCGCTGCCGTCGGTTTGATAGCGGCGGCGGATTTCTGCCAGGGCACTGACCAGCCGTTCCAGATCCTGGATCCGGTCCCCCATGGACAGATAGGCCAGGATATTGCCGATATCGCCGAATTCGATCTGGATGTCGTACTCGTCCCGGAGCAGGTCGTAGACCTCGATGCCGGCCAGACCCACGTCCCGGGTGTGGACGCTGAGCTTGGTGGGGTCGAAGTCGAAGATGGAGTCGCCGTTGATGAGCTCCCCGGCCGAAGGCGTAGTACCCGCCCACGGCGTTGATCTCCTCCCGGGCGTACTCCGCCATGGCGCACACCTGGCGAAAGACCTCCCGGCCGCGGAGGGCCAGGTTGCGGCGGCTGATATCCAGGCTGGACATCAGCAGATAGCTGCCCGAGGTGGTCTGAGTCAGGTTGATGATCTTCCGCACATGCCCCTCGTGGATGCCGGGGCCGATGAGCAGGAGGCTGGACTGGGTCAGGCTCCCGCCGCTCTTGTGCATGGACACGGAGGCCATGTCCGCCCCGGCTTCCATCGCTGACACCGGCATGTGGTCCCCGAAGTAGAAGTGGGTGCCGTGGGCCTCGTCCGCCAGGCAGTACATGCCCGCCTCGTGGGCCATTTCCACGATGGCCCGCAGGTCGCTGCAAATGCCGTAGTAGGTGGGGTTGTTCACCAGCACCGCCACAGCGTCTGGGTTCTCCCGGATAGCACGGGCCACCTGCTCCCGCTTCATGCCCAGGGAGATGCCCAGGCGCGGGTCCACCTCCGGGTTGACATAGACAGGGATGGCACCGCAAAGCACCAGGGCGTTGATGACGCTGCGGTGGACATTCCGGGGCATGATGATCTTGTCCCCCCGCTTGCAGGTGGACAGCACCATGCTCTGCACCGAGCTGGTGGTGCCCCCCACCATCAGAAAGGCGTGGGCCGCGCCGAAGGCGTCGGCGGCCAGCTCCTCCGCCTCCCGGATGACAGAGATGGGGTGGCACAGGTTGTCCAGGGGTTTCATGCTGTTCACGTCGATGCTGACACACTGCTCCCCCAGGAAGCGGGTCAGCTCCGGGTTGCCCCGGCCCCGCTTGTGCCCGGGCACATCGAAGGGAACGACCCGCATCTGCCGGAAGGTCTGGAGCGCCTCGTAGATCGGGGCCTTGTTCTGGTCCAGGGTATGTTCTTCTTTCATCTGCCAACACCTCGAAGCACAAAAAAACACAAGCTGCATTTGAACAGCTTGTGTTTGGATCAATTTGTACACGATAAGCTCCAAGTCCCCTGTCCGGCCGCGATGGCGGACAAACGCCTGCAAATAACAGCTGGGGGCGGGAGATATGTCTGGTACTGAGAGTCTATATAGCAACAAGATACTTTTACCACTCTGTTATTGACCGTTTCACAAGTCTGCGCAAACACGCATCTGGTTATGAAGTAACCAACTTATAAAATTTGAGCTTTTAACTCAATCAATAAGGGCGGTGACCCGCCGATCGGCAATGGACCCGGCTGTCCGTATGGCCTTGACTCCCGGAGGAGTGGTCCCAGTATTCTTGGCCAGATAAACTCCAGTCAGATTGCTACAAAAATATAGCATAGAACTTCCGATATGTCAATCGTTTTTCCGGGATATTTGGAGGGCAAAGGGCGGGACGCCCTTTGCCCCTCCTCCCGCGCCTCCCCGCGCTCCGCCAATGTGCCGGCCTCTGACTCTCCGTACACTTGGACCCCGTGTTCCTCCAGCAGGCGGGCGGTCACACCGGAGCCCTCAGTCAGCCTGCCGGTGAAGCTGCCGTCATAGATCTGCCCCCTGCCGCAGGAGGGGCTCCTCTCCTTCAGCACCGCCAGGGTGCACCTATGGGCCCGGGCCAGCTCCAGCACCTCTTCGGCTCCGAGGCGGTACGCCTCCGTCACGTCCTTTCCCGCCCGGTCCACCACCCGGCCGTCTCTCTGGAGCTCCGCCGGCGGGCGGGGCGTGGGCAGGCCGCCCATCACCTCCGGGCACACGGGGATCAGCCGGTGCCCCAGCACCTCCAGCCGCGCCAGCTCCCCGCAGGGCCTGGAGGCCCTGTCGTACCGGCAGAGAGTCCCCAGCAGGCAGGCACTGACCAAAATATCTATCTGTCTCTCCCCTTCCCCAACATCAGAAAAGGGCCCGCTGCGCCTTGCAGCGGGCCCCTCGATCTGCTGTCAATGGGTCAAATAATATTTCACCAAAGTCTGGAGCAGCTCATCCCGGTCCACTTTTCGGATCAGCGCCCTGGCGTTATTGTGGTTGGTGATATAGGTGGGATCTTCTGAGAGGATATAGCCCACGATCTGATTGACTGGGTTATAGCCCTTCTCCTGAAGCGCCTGATACACCGTAGTCAAGATCGCCTTGATCTCCAGATCCCGCTGATCGCCCAGCCGGAACTTCCGAGTGAAATCCATCTCATCCATCGAACACACCTCCTGCAGCGTTGAAGTGGAACACTTGTGCTTAGTTTACTCCAAAAAGGAGGCGGTGTAAAGGGTATGGGGCAAAATTTTAAGAAAAATTTAGGACTCCTCCGGCTCCTGCCGGCCCTTCTGCTCCGCCGGCACCCCTCCACCCGCAGGAAGCAGCACAGCAGGTACACAGCGGCCACCAGAAGGGCGGCCACCGCCAGCTCCTCGCTGGGCTGGCCGAAGCGCAGATAATACTGGGTGGACATCTCTGCCTTTTCCTCCATCAGCCTGCCGGAAAACAGGGAATAGACCTGGGGATAGGCCAGCATCCCCCGGAACCCCAGGCAAGCCAGCATCATGGCCAGGACCGGGAGCAGCATCCCCCAATGCCTCCGCTTCAGGCAGGGGGAGCAGAGCCAGCACCCCTGCCATCGTCCAGACCGCCAGATAGAGTTCCTGCTGGTGCTGGTACCAGAATCTCGGCAGGAGAGTCTGCCGGTAGAGATACCAGAACCCGGCCAGGACGATGGGGCACAGAGCGGGCATGGCCTTGCTCCAGGCGAAGGGGGCCCGGGCCAGCCGGGGATGCCCCGCAGGTCGGGCAGCCGCACCGGGAGATCCCCTCTCTCCCCGCCAGCCGCCGGGCAGCCAGCTGAGTCAGAACGGTGAGGCCGCAGGCGCCCGCCAGCCATAGGGGCCCCAGAACAAGGACCAGCTGAAGCAGCGCGCCGGCATCCCCTCTCAGCAGTTGGAAAATCATGTTCTTCCACTGGCTCAGAACTGTGGGAAAAAGCACCTGAAACACCACGCCCCCAGTTCTTCCGCCAGGGTCCAACTGACGCAAAAAGCACATGGCCCAGCTGCCCAGGCGGAACCAGCGGGCGTGATAGGTGTAGTGAGTCTGGAGATAGATGCCGTAGGCCAGACAGCCCAGATAGAGGGCCCAGCACACCGGCACGGGGACGAACCTCCGCAGTAAATAAAAAGGCCAGTCCTCCGCCGATGGCGAAGGCAAAGGAGAGCAGATTCTGCCAGTCGCTTTTCTGCAATGTGGGGACAGGGGCACCTGGGTCCAGCAGGGCATCCACCGTCACATCCAGTGCCCGGGCCAGAGAGAGCAGGGTAGGGACATCCGGGTAGCTCCCGCTCTCCCACCGGGAGACTGATTTGTTGGACACGCCGATGCGATCGGCCAGCTCCTGCTGGGTGAGCCCCCGCTCCCGGCGGTACCGTTTCAGCCGCTGGGCAAATTCCAGTTCATCCATGGTGTCTCCTCCTGTGATCCTTTCTTGCCTCTATCATACCGGAAAAACGTTCCCGCCGCCACCCCGGAGGGTGAGAATCTGTTCTCGCGGGACAGGAATTTGTTTCAGGAAGTGGAAAATCAGGTCTCAGGCCGCAGGGGGCACATAGGATGCGTACCCTGCAAGATGTTGTAAACCTCCGGCTCACAGCACTGTGCATTGCCGACCGGCTCAGCTGTCTGTACAGGTCTCGCGATCTCGTCCATCACTCTTTCTTTCCGGGATCACAAATAAAAGGATCAAATGCCAATAGGAATAATATAAAAACAGACAACATATCCCATACATCAGGTACAGGATCGCCCGCCCTAGTGCCGTCTCTGGCTTCGTACTGTTTTATGGTTACATCGGGCATAAAAAGCGGGGGCGAAACTAAGTTTCGCCCCCGTCAAAGCTTTTCGCGGGTCTGAGTGAAAACGCTTGTACGCGCTGCGCGCCCCGTCTGCCACGGGGCGTCCTCAGCGCAGTACCGCACCCAGCTCCTTTTCCAGAGTTTCCAAAATCGCTTTCACATCGGCGTCCGCCTCTTCGGCGGTCAGGCTGCGGTCGTCGGCCCGGAGGACCAGGTTGAAGGCCACAGACTTCTTGCCCTCGGCCACGCCCTTGCCCCGATAGATGTCGAACAGGGTGACCTCCTTCAGCAGTCCCTTCGCCCCCCGACGGATGCAGTCCTCCAAGGCCGGGTGACGGCAGGGAACTTGGGCAGGGGCACGTACTGGGGATGGGCCCTTCCCGCACATCAGCTGGTCAAAGTCCAGCTCGGCGCAGTAGAACTCTGCGTCCACGCCGTAGTTCTGGGCCACCAGGGGGTGGATCTGACCAAACACGCCCACCTCCTGGCCGTTGACCAGCATCTGGGCGCAGCGGCCGGGGTGGTAGGAGGGATTGGGGATCTGCCAGGGGCCTCAAAGGGACGTCCGCCGCCCGGATCTCTCCCAGGATGGCCTCCACCGCCCCCTTCAGGGCAAAGAAGTCCATTCCTTCGCCGTAAGCGCCCAGAGAGCACCTTCTTCTCCACCGCCAGGCCGTCGGCCCCGCCAGGGAGATAGATGCGGCCCAGCTCATAGAGCTTGGCGCACTTGTTGCGGAAGTTGTAGTTCCGGGTCAGGATCTCCAGCATGGAGGGGAGGGCGGTGGTGCGCATGATGGAGGTATCCTCGCCCAGGAGGGTTCATGATCTTCATGGAGTTCCGGCGGGAATCGTCCTTGGCCCAGCGGATCTTGTCGTAGTAGGTGGGGGAAATGAAGGAGTAGGTGATGATTTCGTCATAGCCCATGCGACGGCACACCGCCCCAGGCGCGTTCTCCAGCTTCTGCTCGGGGAGTAGCCGCCCCGGGTGGTCTGGCCCCGCATGAGGGTGGTGGGGATGTTGTTGTAGCCGTAGAACCGGGCCACCTCCTCGGCCAGGTCGGCAATGCCCTCCACGTCACCACGCCAGGAGGGCACGGTGACCTGGTCTCCCTCCACCTGGAAGTCCAGCTCTTCAGGATGGACACCATCTCCTCGGCGGCGATGTCGGTGCCCAGCAGGGCGTTGATCTTCTCCGGCTCCAGCTGATGGCACGGGGCTGAGGTACGTAGTTGAGGATGTCGATGACGCCGTCCACCACTTCGCCGGCGCCCAGCAGCTCCACCAGCTCGCAGGCCCGCTGGACGGCGGGCAGGGTGTTCAGGGGATCCAGACCCTTCTCGTACTTGGCGGAGGCCTCGGTGCGCATGCCCAGGGCCAGGGCGCCCTTGCGGATGGTGGTGCCGTCGAAGCAGGCGGACTCGAACACCACGTCCACGGTGTCGGCGGCGATCTCGCTGTTCTCGCCGCCCATAATGCCCGCAAGACCCACGGCCCGGTGTCTCGTCGGCAATGACCAGCATATTGGCATTGAGCTTGCGCACGCTTCCGTCCAGGGTGGTCAGCTCCTCGCCCTCCTCCGCCCGGCGGACCACGATTCTGCCGCCCTTCACATAGCGGTAGTCGAAGGCATGCATGGGCTGGCCGTACTCCAGCATGACGTAGTTGGTGATATCCACGATGTTGTTGATGGGCCGCACGCCCATGGCCCGCAGCCGCTCCCGCATCCACTTGGGGGAGGGAGCGATCTTCACGTTGCGCACCATTCGGGCGGTGTATCGGGGCACCAGGCCGGCGGCGGGGGTCTCCACATCCAGCAGCTCGGTGAGCACGCCGGGGCCGCCGCCCTTCACCACCGGCTCGTGGAGCGTGAGGGGGCGTCGTAGGTGGCGGCCACCTCCCGGGCCAGGCCGATGACGGACAGGCAGTCGGGCCGGTTGGGGGTGATCTCAAACTCCACTACGTGGTCGTCGGCGTTGATGACGGGCTTGAGATCGTCGCCGGGCTTGCAGTCCTCGCGGAGGATGAAGATGCCGTCTGGGATGCAGTGGGGGAATTCCGCCTGCTGGGCGTGAAGGTCGGCCAGGGTACAGTAGCTGCCGGTCTTGGTGTTGTAGGCCACAAGGTCGCCCCGTGCGTGCAGGTTGGGGCAGGCGGTGTCCGGGCAGACCGTGCCGGTTCCGATGTCCGCGCAGGTGTGGAAGGAGCCGTCCGGCTGGGTCTCACACTCCAGCACCTTGGCGCAGACCACGGGGCCGAACATCTTGTCGCCGGCCTGGATGTCGGCGGAGATGGAGGGCTTCTCCTTGTCCAGAGGCTTGTAGTCCCCCAGAATGGCGGCGGGGGTGATGGCGGCATAGGGGAAGTCCCGGGTGTCCAGGCCCAGCTCACTCAGGCCGCACAGCATGCCGTCGGACAGCACGCCCCGCAGCTTGCCCTCTCGATCTTCTTGCCCCCAGGCAGGGTGGACTTATGCAGGGCTACGGGAACCAGATCGCCCACATGGACGTTCCAGGCGCCGGTGACGATCTGCACCGGCTGTGCCCGTCCGGCGTCCACCTGGCAGATCCACATGTGGTCGGAGTCCGGGTGCTGCTCCATGGACAACACCTTGCCCACCACCACGTTGGAGATCTCCTCTCCCAGGTCGTGGGTCAGCTCCACCTTGGAGCCAGACAAGGTCATGGACTCCGCGAAGTCCTTATCATTGGCCTCAACGGTCACGAACTCGTTGAGCCACTTGCGAGATAGATTCATATTATAAAACTCCCTTTTTTGAATTAGGAATAGGAGTTAGGAATTAGGAATTGCGGGTGTCCGGTTTTGCCGGAATATTTGGAATTGAGCTGCGGAAGAAACCGCTTCAATTCCTAACTCCCTAATTTCTAATTCTAATTGATTCTTGGAACAGTTAAAATTGCTCTAAGAATCTCACGTCGTTTTCGAAGATGAGCCGCAGATCAGCGATCTTGAAGCGCCGCATGGCGGTGCGCTCCAGCCCCATGCCGAAGGCCCAGCCGGAGTAGACGCTGGGGTCGATGCCCGCCATCTTCAGCACCCGGGGGTGGACCATGCCCGCACCCAGCAGCTCGATCCAGCCCTCACCCTTGCAGGTGGGACAGCCCACGCCGCCGCACTTGTGACACTGCACGTCCATCTCGCAGGACGGCTCGGTGAAGGGGAAGTGGTGGGGGCGGAAGCGGGTCTTGGTGCCCTTGCCGTAGAGCTGCTCCACCACGGTGTTGAGGGTGCCCTTCAGATCGGCCATGGTGACGCCCTTGTCCACGACCATGCCCTCCACCTGGTGGAACATGGGGGAGTGGGTGGCGTCCACCTCGTCCTTGCGGTAGACCCGGCCGGGGGCGATGATGCGGATGGGCAGAGGCATGGAGTCCATGGCCCGCACCTGCATGGGGGAGGTCTGGAGCGGAGCATCACCCGGCTGCCCTCGTCAAAATAGAAGGTGTCCGACCAGTCGCGGCTGGGGTGCCCCTCGCCCGCATTGAGCCGGTCGAAGTTCAGCTCGGCCAGCTCCACCTCCGGGCCGTCCAGCACGGTGACCTTTGTATGGAATGGGATGATGATCGGATCGGGGCGGCGGAAAACAAAAAGCCCTCCGTCCCACATTGGGACGAAAGGCTCACTTCCGCGGTACCACCCAAATTCGCGCCGAAGCGCACACTTGTGCCCTGATAACGGAGGGTGACCGCCATGTCTCCATGGAAGCTCCGGGGCGAACCAAACCAGGCGTCCGCAGGTCGGCTTGCAGCCGGTGACCGACCCTCTCTGCGGCGGCGTTTCAGGTTATTTTCCCGTTTCACAGCTCATAACATACCAATGTATACCATAAAAACAGGGAAATGCAAGCGCGAAATGCACAAATCTTAGAAAAACGGCCCGGAAGCAGAATTTTATTGCACGTAAGCAGAAAATGTGATAACATACAATCAGTGAGACTGTCGATAAAGTGGTAAATTCTCCGCGACGGTAAGGAAGGGTGTGCGCGGGAAACCCAAGAAGGGTGTCCTGCGCCATTGAAATCCTCAGTTTTCAGAACTTGTATGAAGTTCTGAAAACTTGCTCAGCGGGGCGAAAAGACTTTTTCGACACGCTGAGTATCGGCCCTGTCAAAAGACGGGACCTGTGAGGGGGAGTACCATGGATAAGATCATTACCATCAGCCGGGAATACGGCGCAGGCGGCCATTCCATCGGCCAGCAGGTGGCAAAGGAACTGGGGATCCCGTTCTATGACCGGGATATTTTGAAGGCAACAGTCCAGACCAGCGGATTTGATCCGGATATGGTGGAGCACGATCAGGAGGATGTATCCTCCACGAATTTCTTCTTCAAAGAGCATCTGCTCCTTTGCGGACGCCTCCTTTTCTGACACCCAGGATGCCATCCACGATGTGCAGAAGGCGGTCATTCTCCATTTCGCCAAGGAGGGACCCTGCGTGATTCTGGGCCGCTGTGCCGACGAGATCCTGCGGGAAGCGGGCATGGAGAGCCTGAACGTGTTCATCCATGCCGACGCGGTGCACCGGGCGGTGCGGGCCAGCGAGCTTACCGGCTGCACGGATGCGACGGAGCTGCAGAAGATCATTGCCAAAAAGGACAACAGCCGTCATACCTATTACAACCACTATACCGGCAAAAAGTGGGGCGACAGCCATAACTACCACCTGGTACTGGATAGCGGCAAGCTGGGCTATTCCCTGTGCACCAAGCTTATCATCGAAGCGGCCAAGGGCGAATAAGAGCATTGAAAAGCAGGGAACAGTAATGTTCCCTGCTTTTTTCAAATACAAACTGACTGGATAACATAGAAAAAGGGGGACTGACCATGGAAGTGACAACGCTTGTCCGGACGGTGGGATTGGATCTTTTGAAACCGGCACTGCCGCAGAGACAGCTGGACGGCCATAAAGGGACCTTTGGAAAGCTGCTGATCGTAGGCGGCGCGGTGGGCTACACCGGCGCGCCCTATCTCACCGCGTCGGCGGCGGCACGGACCGGCTGCGGGCTGGTGTCGCTGGGGGTGCCGAAGACCATCTGGCCCATCGAGGCAGCCAAATGTGTCTCCGCCATGCCCTTTCCGCTGCCGGAGAAAAACGGCATGCTGGCGGGGAAGGCTCTGCCGCAAATTTTGGAAAAGCTGGACGGCTGCGATGTGCTGGCGCTGGGGCCGGGGCTGGGCCGCAGCCGGGAGACTGCCCGCCTGGTGTGGGAGCTGCTGAAAACGGAAAAACCGCTGGTGCTGGACGCCGACGGCATAAACGCCCTTTCCGGGCATATAGATCTACTGGATGCCCGCCGGGGCAGGCCCACGGTTCTGACGCCCCATGAGGTGGAGTTCGCCCGGATTGGCGGCGATCTGAGCCGTGGGGACCGGGAACGGGCGGCACAGGACTTCGCCATGGCCCATGGCTGCGTTCTGGTGCTGAAGGGCCACCGGACCGTCAGGGGATTGTCGCCGCCCTGCTGGCCCA
>VOFI01001352.1_pt1 | contig 12151 bp, 17 predicted proteins | sample 5384131 | NCBI WGS metagenome assembly VOFI01 (sample SAMN12384728, study PRJNA508395) | human gut metagenome | isolation source: healthy gut H | host: Homo sapiens
AGCAAGCCCGCGCTGCTGTGCTGGAGCAGGTCCGTATGACCCTTCACGCCGCTGGCTACTACTGGAAGCCCAGAGTACATAGCCTCCATGATGTTGAATGGAAGTCCTTCACCTGGCTTGCGGAGACCGCGATATCGGCCATCCGGTTCACGGCCCAATTGGGATACATGGCCCGGGAAGCGCACCCTGTCCGCCACCCCCAAGCCTTTTGCCAGCGCCTTGCAGTCCTCCAGATGTTCTCCATCCCCCGCCAGGACCAGGACAGCTCGTCCTGGGGAGACAGGCCATAGCCCGGATCAGTACCGCCTGGCTCTTCCGCTCTGAAAACTCGGCGGGATAGAGCATGACGACTGCGTCCTCCGGGATATTCAGTTGATTCTCAATACTTCCCTTGTCAACTCCGGGCAGGCATCCAGCCTGGAGAAGTCCACTCCCACGCCTGGAACCGAGACAACACGTGTGCCCAATCTGTGCTTCTTCGCCAGGGCGTAGTCCCACTCGTTCATGGTGAACAGCAGGTCGGTCACAGAAGCCATCCATTTCCTCTGCTGTCAGGAGCACTGCCTGCTTGAGCCATGGTGTCTCTTCATCAAAAAGATATCCATGCACCATACAGGCACAGGGGGCCTTTTTTCATGCCCTTTACCGCCACGCGGGTAAAAAAGGCAGCCAGGGAGGTGTGGGTAGAGATGAGGTCGTACTGCTCCTCCTCCATCATCCGGCGCAGAGTCCGGCCGCCTGCAGGTTCTCCGCAGCCAGCATTTTCGGAAGGGGGAGAATTTTCACTTCGTGAGCGTCCGGAATCACAGCCTCCGCCGCCGCAGGGCTACGTGGACGGTCCAACCATGCTCACAAAGGCCCTTAAATATGGGAGGTGGAAGTTTCTGGGATATGGGAGGCGGTTGACGCGGTGAAAAAGCACCTTCTTCTCCATAGCCTGCCTCACCTCCCAGGCGCACTGCCACTTAGAGATTCATCGTTCAGGAACTTCCCTTGAACAGGGTCATCCATAAGATTTTCAGATCGAAACCGAGACTCCAGTGCTCGATATAGTAGACGTCATGCTCAATCCTGGCCTTTATGGAGGTATCCCCCGCAGACCGTTGCTGGGCCCAGCCGGTAATACCCGGCCGCACCTGGTGCTTCACCATATACAGTGGGACTTCCTCCCTGAATTGTTCTTCTACATAGTAGGGGACCTCTGGCCTGGGGCCTACCAGGCTCATATCCCCCCTTGAGCACGTTCCAGAACTGGGGAAACCTCGTCCAGAGAGCATTTCCGCAGAAACGCCCCGAACCGGGTCTTTCTGCTGTCCGTCTGACCGCTCCACCCGGTATCCTGTTCGTCATTCACCCGCATAGAGCGGAACTTATACATAAAAAGGGCCTTTTTCCGGGCCAATCCGCTTCTGGCGGAAAAAGACAGGCCCTGGGGAGGAGAGACGGACACCTGCCGCGCAGAAGAGCATGACCGGCGAGGTCAGGAGCAGGAGCAAAGCGGAGCCGACGATATCCATGGCCCGCTTGCAGAAGGCGTTTCCCCAGTTATCCAGAGGGATGCGTCGGAGGTTCATCAGGGGATTCCATTGAGGCTGTCGAACTGGGGATTAGAGGCATGTAGTCGGCATAAAATGGGATGATGGAGAGCTTGCTCCCGGTCTCTCACAGGCAGAGATGATTTGGGGGCATCCGGTGTAGTCCTCCACGCCGATGGCGGAGATCACCTCGTCCGGTTTCTGGCGTTCCAGCACCTTTTCCAAATGGTCATAGCTGCCCAGACACCGCAGACCAGCCATCTGTTTTGTTGTATGGTCCGCTATGTACCCTGACAGGGTGGTAGCCCAGCTCCCGGTCCCGCTGGATTTCCCTTCAGGTACTGCAGCGCGGTCTCCCCCGCCGCCTACGATGAGGACGTGCTTCTGGTTATATCCTTTCTGACGGAAGTACCGGAGGAGCTTCCGCAGGACGATCCGCTTTCCGCTCAAGGCTCCTACGCTGATGAGGAAGAATAAAACAAAGGTCCAGCGGGAGTAATGAACCTCCCACTCCACAAAGAGCCAGCTCAGCAGTAAAACCATATCCAGCAGGCTGGCCTGCCACAGCCGGAATAGCTCATCCAGGAGTCTGGTTTCCGGAAAGACTGGTAAAAGGCCGAACAGTGCGTAGGTGAAGATTTGTACCAGAGTAAAGGCTGCGGCGAGCCACAGATAGTTCTGGAACGGGATGCCTGCCACGCCCGCTTGGCATGAGGAAGAACCGGATCCAGTAAGCGATAGGAAGCGGGCAGGAAGGTCAGGACCGCATCGCTGAGCACATTCAAATGATTGAGAGCTCTGATTTTCTCGGATCATATCTCTTTCTTTCAGGAGCCCATCCGCGCGATGAACGCCCTGGCCTCCTCATCCACTGTGATTTCTCCCATATTCTCCTGGTTCCAGGTATCCAGCTTCCACGCAATATACTGTACCCCAGTACGGTAGTCGTCAGTATCCTGTTCATATTGCTCCAGCAGGTCGAAAGCGGTCTGCCACGTCTCCGGGTCTGAGGAGACGTAGTCCACATACTGCTCCACCATATCCAGAGCTTCCTGTGTCCGGCCTGTGAGGAAGTAGTATTGGGCCAGATAGATGGGGATGGTGTTGGAGTCCACCTCTGCCAGACGTTCCGCGTACTCGTCCGCCTGTTGGCGGACAGAGGGATCCACATCTCCGGCGCTGCTGACGCTCAGCACATAAGACAAGGCGTAGTCCGCCCATTCAAACCGGTCCATGCTCACGGCCACGGTCAGGTCCTCTCCGGTAGGGTTTCCGTTGAACAGGCGCTGGGCATACATATTGCACCCCAGCAGAACGGCGTACGCCCCGGATCAGCGCGGAGGCGGCCAGACAGGAGGCAGTCTTTGCCATCTGGCTCAATTTGATTTTACTTTCCTCACAGCACAGGCTGATAAGGGCGAAGACCCCAAAGGCCATAGGCAGGTAGGGATAAAGAGGAGAACACGACCTCTGTGGCGGCGTGGCCCGCCATGAATACCAGGGTGGCCCAGCGCGGGGGACCAGGGGGATGGACTACCGTCCTTTTTCGGGCACGCCACACTGCTGCGGCGCTTCCGCCCAGAAGGAGCAGGAACAGGCAAGACCCACCACGCCAGTCTCCACCAGGGCCTGGATATAGTGATTAGGGACGTATTTGGTCTCATAGTAGAAGGACTGCACGCTGCGGACGCCGTTTTCAAAGGCCCCCATACCCAAGCCGATAACCGGGCTTCTCTGAAAGAGCTTCAGGCCGTCCGCGAAAAAGACTACCCGCTGGATGGCGTTCTCGTTGGCGAAGAGGCCCTGGAGCCGATTGGCGATAAAGCCGGGGAGCAGGCGGTAACCCAGGGGGACAGAGCCGGAGGCTTCCTCATTCTGATATGTCACAGACTCCACCCGTACCGTCTCCGGCGCAGAAAAGTTGAAGTAGACCACCAGGCTGTCTTCCGGGACGGCGAACTGTGCTCCCGAGGCTTCGCCCCGGTAGAGCTCTGTGCTGGTGTGCATCATGGTCTCCCTGCTGGTTCTGACTCTCAATGGTCACGGTGAGACCGGCATCCGCCTCTACGGCCAGGGTATAAGTTCCAGGCTCCGGGTAGGCGGCCCGGCGCAGTCCCTCTCCGCGCTGGAGAGAGACCGGCCCGGTGATGTTATATGCCGCCACGGCAAAGACTACCAGGGCGGCCAGGACGCCGCCGGTCAGAGCCAGGATGAGCTTTCCCCGGCCTTCCATATGCTTTTGACAGCGGCCCTCCGAGCCAATGGTCCATCCCGCACAGGATGGCGGAGCCCACCAGAAGGCACAACAGGGGAATTGGCTGAACGCCGCTCCACACCTCGAAAGAGGTCATGGAGATTAGAGCAGCGCAGACCAGAGTAAGTACCAGGGTTTCCAGCATGAGAATCAGAAGACCTGCCCGTTTCTCCTTCTGTTCCAGCGCCAGAAGGGCCAGGAAAGCGACGGCGATGGTCCCGGTTGCCCCATACTGAAGGCCAGCACGAAAGCCAGGGCATTGAGGAAGAGCAGGACCTGGTGTATGCGTTTTCCCAGTTGGTTTTGCTGGACTGGATCAGTCCCAGGGAGAGCAGGACGGCGATTCCCACACATCCGGCGAACACGTTGGGATTTTTTTCAAAATGGAGGTCATGCGGACACCGGCCTCCACCCCTGAGAGAGCGCTGTAATCCTGGGTAAACCGCTCCAGGAGCGCCAGGACCGGGGTACTGATCCACCGGGTGGAGAGCATATCGATACTCACCAGGCTGGCCAGGGCCGCACAGGTCTCCAGTGAGCGTGGCAATCCAGCGGCCCGGCTGCACACCCTTCCCGGGGCGATGGGCCAGCAGGAACAGGACCAGGCAGAAGGAGGCCAGGACTTTTTAAGAATTCGTAGAGGGCGAATTTCCCAGACACGGCGTACAGCGTGGAGATCCCGTCCATCAGGACCACGGCAGCCAGAAGAAGCAGGGGACACCCATCCGGTCCCGCAGCTGTGTAAAGCACAGGAAGGTCAGGATGGGGACCCCTGACGGCCAAAAAACCATGGTTGCCGGCAATGGTAGAGGCGGAGCACAGGCAGACCATGAGAAACAGCACCGCCCCCAGGAAAAAGGGAGGCTGGCTTTTTCCAGATCGTAAGCGGGGCTTTTATTGCTTGTTTTGTTTTTCTGTAGCCAAAGATTTGGATTTCATATGCAGATTCCTTGTCAGGTAGTTTTCTGTCTGAAACGGGGGGCGGGGGGGATGGGGTGGTCTCTCACTCATCCCCCGCGCAGATCTGCCGGGAAACGCCCCCGTTCGGAAAGGAGAAAACCGTCCGTGCGGGTATTCCGCACAGTTGGTTTCCGTCTCTGGGAGATGGACAGAGACGGAAGAAAAGAACTCCGAAGAAAGAGTTCTTCCCAAAGCCCTTCACACAGCGGGAGGGCTTTGGGAAGAACGGGAAGGAAGGGCTTCCTGTTCTTCGGGCTTATAGGTACTTAGTTGTCCTCAATTAGTCCACGAAATTCTCGCAGAAGCGCATGAGGATCTGGGCCACCTCAGCGCAGGTTGCGCCGTTGGTGGGGCTCAGGGTCGTGCCGCTGGTGCCGTTGATGAGGCCCTCAGCGTTAGCCCACTGCATGGCGGTGAGCGCCCAGGAGCTGACGCCACCCACGTCCGTGTAGCCATTCAGGCTGTTGGACGCGCTGGTATCGTAGCCCTTGTACTGGGCATAGCGGTACAGAATGACCGCCATCTGCTCACGGGTCACGGTGTCGTTGGGCCCGAACAGGCCGTTGCCGTAGCCCGCCACGATGTCGTTGGCGGCCGCCCAGTTCACCGCATCGGTGTACCACTGGCCGGCGGGCACATCGGTGAAGCCGGCGCTGGAAGCACTGGGGGAGCCGTCCAGACGGTACAGGATGGTGACGATCATGCCGCGGCTAGTGGTCACATTTGGGCTGAACAGGTTGTCGCCGGTACCGGCCATGAGGCCGCGCTTATACACAAAGGACACGGCGTCATAGTACCAGGCGCCGGACGCCACGTCCGTGAAGGGCATGCCGCTGGGCTCCTCGGCCACGAAGGTGGCCTTTGACGGTCACCTTGGAATTGGGCATCACGAAGGTGTACCGGGTATCGTTCACCTTGGTCAGCTCAACTTCCTTTGCCACTCGTGTTCGTCACAGTGAGGGTATCCAGGACATAGCCATCATCCGGGCGAACCGTGATGGTCACGGTGTCGCCGGTCTTGGGGTTGTCCGGGCTGACAGTCACGCGGCCGTGGGTGGTGGAAGCTACCGTTACGCGGGAGCTGCTGGAGGAGCTTCCTCCGCCGCCTCCGCCTCCGCCGCCACCACCGTGGTCGCCACCGCCACTGCTGACGTAGGCGAAGGTAACAGCGACTTTAATGGGACCGTTGTTGGGGAGTAAACTCACCGATGACTTTCTGTCCAGCGGTACTGCTACTGAAGTTCTCAATGGAAAACTTAGTTGCGTCATCACCAATGGTATAGGTGCCGCTGCTGACTTTATAGTCCGATTGGGGAGTAGCCGTTACGACCACCGTACTACCGACGGGGGATCACATCGCCCCCCTATAAGTATCGTTACCGACTTTATAGGTCAGGTCGACATTACCACCGCTCACCGCGTCTTGCGTGATCTTGTAGTACGCATCAACATTACCGGACGCGGTACCGCCTTCCAGCACGATATTGCCGGTACCGCTCACCGTGGCATTGTTCTCGACCTCGACAGTACCCTTCGCGATGATGTCAGAGTTCAGGGTGACATCGCTCTGGATCTTCCAGGACAGCGCCCTCCTCAACGGTGATGGTACCGCTGATAATGGGTCCTATACTGTGCTCATCGCTCTTGATGATGACTGTCGCGCCGTCCTTGACCGTGACACCGTTCTCACCAAAGTCGAGCTTACCGGTAAGAGTAATGGTCTTCCCCGTCGTACCTGTCGTTGCAAAAAGTTGTGGCCTTGGTCTCGTTCTTGATTTCACTAGGAACGGTGAGAACCACAGGTGCCTCCGCCTTGATGCCGTCGAGCACCAGCTGGCCGCTGACCTTGAAGGTAACGTCGTCGCCGGTAGTGTATGCCTTTACGGCGCCGCCCTTGACGGTCAGCTTGCTGTCGATGCCACGACGATAGTATCCATGGTAAGGCTGTAGGTCTCGGTATTTCCGGTGTCGGGTGTCAAGGCGATCACATAGGTGCCGTTGGCGTCGTTGCCCACCGTATATGTACCGCTTACCGTAACATCGTCGTTCACCTTATAGGTCCGTCGGATTCCACGCTCCACGAAATACCCGTTCCCGTTGCGGGAGCAGTATCTGTGTCGGCGGAGGCGGCAGACACCGAAGCTGAACCATGGACACGATCATACAGAGCGTTAGGATTTTTTTGCCAGGAATCGCTTGTTCATGCCGATTGTCATTCTCCTTTCACTAGGCGAGAGTCGTTCCCGCCTTCGAGGGGCCTGTTCAGATTGGCCCCAAAGCCTTCTCCCACGGGCGGCTCCCTCGCCTGAGTCGGGGAACCGCTGGTTAGGCCGCTCCACCCTAGGGTGAATATCCATGTCATGTTCATCACCTCCTCTTTGCCCCGCCGGGTGGCGGGATTGTATCGATCTACGAATCTCAATATCCTTCTATGGGATGAGGTAGATTGCAGCCACGGCTGTACCAGCGTTGTTCAGCGCCAGCACTACCATCTGCATTTTTTGCGGGGGAACGTCAGCGGTCACACAGGATACGCACTGGCCATCCTGCATACGGTAGACCGGCACTTCCTCTCCCTACAGAGGGCGAGAAACTCGAACGCAGTCTTACCGTCTTCCTGAATACTGAGCACAGGCTCCCGGTACTGGAGGGAGCAGTTCAGGTATATACCATCCCGGGGGCCATTCGGCATCTGGTACAGTGCCAGTGTCTGGGGCGAGACGGCAGCGAGTGCTCCACCATCCTCCAGGTAGAAGCCACGCTGAAAGTCTGGCTTGTCCAGCACCACTTCAGTTTCGTTCTCACCATCCAGGGCTTTGTAATAAAAAGCGCTCGTTCTCCCGTATGTAGTCCCCGGTCAGATACAGGTACCGCCGCGCGGTGGCCGGGGAGACGATTCGAAGCCGGTATCCGCCGCTGCATCCCCGGTCTCTCTGGGTGCTCAATCCTCGAAGCAACTGTTCCTTCTTGTTTTCTCCTCCACCAGATAAATCAAAAACCCTACGGTAAAGGCTGCAATATCCAGGAAGAAGGCCACTGCCAGGCTGAACAGGGCCAGCCCACGGTTAGGGCTCCGCAGGTAGATGCCGGCTTGATCCACAGCATTGTGCTCCGCGATATACAGCCGGCTCAGGTCGTCCAGATGGTCCATGGCCTCTGTCCGGTCATAATTTCGCAGCAAGCTGTTTTCTGTGCCGGAATATGCCGGAAGCGTACCTATAGCAGACTTCAGCGCATCCAGCTTTTCCGTCAGACCTCTTTCCAGTCCTCTCCGCTCCAATCAGAGGCGTTGCTCAACTCTTCCGTCTGCTCATCAGTGTTTCTTCCGAGCTCTTTAATTTCCGCATATGCCTGGATGTCCCGAATCATTTCATCCATGCCATCCAGGAGATCTGTATAGGTAGCGTCTCCTGCTCCACTTCCTGTTTGAGCCGCCTGGAGTTCTTCAAAGATATTGCGCGCCTGGTTCGCCAGATCCTCGGTATCAATGTCCTGCTGCAGCAGGCCGGACTGAATTTCCCGCAGAGCCGCTGTAACGGCAGTGCTGCCTCCGCTGGCGGAGGCGAGGGAGCCCTGATAGCGTCGGATAACGCCCAGGGCTTCTTCATAATCGCCCTGTTTCTGATTTAGTTCATTCCACTCCGTCCGCGCTTGCCTCCAGGCCGCAACAGCATCGTCGCGTGCCTCTTGTAGCGCTACAATATCGGAGCCAGGAGGGGCATTATTCAACATATCTTCTGCCTGCTGCACCATTTGGTATGCATTGTCGACTGCATCCTGTGACTTCGGGATCTGAATCTCCAACTGAGCAATCTGCTCATTGACCTGATCTTCCAGGCTGCCAAGAGTCTGTTCCGCCTGTTGAATCTCACTGTCCGAAGCTCCGTCGGCCATTGCTCGTTCCATAGCGAGGATGGCACTCAAAATCTCACTGTTTGCCGCAAAATCAACCTCTTCGCCTTCTTCGCCTTCGACATATTGCTTCCGATCCTGCTCCAGATTCAGTCCTTCTCCAACCGAAGCCTCCTGTGTTTCCAGCGCCGCCGCCTGCGTATACAGATCGCTTACCTGTCCGCCCAGCTCGTCCCGAAGCAGTTCTTGATATTCATCGACATAATCGCCTGCATCATACAGCTCGCTCCGGTACCCAGATTGGACCAGGAGTCTGCTCTCTGTGGGCCAGGCTCCCTCATATGCATAGCCGGATATGAAGATATAAGTAAAAACAGAAGAACAGCACAGGGTAACAAGACTCAGGCTGGCCAGGACGGTTCGCTTGGAGCAAGACCCCATCGTGTTCATCCAGAACGTCGGCAGGTAGAAATTCAATCCCAGCAGAATTCCCTGTACCCCAAGAGAAGCCAGGTATGCCTGCCACTTTCTCCTGGAACACGTAATCGGCCATGCCCTGGGCTGTGGACCACCAGGAGACCACCGCCAAGACAATCGTGGCGATCCGGAGAATATAGAGGGCTCCGGTCTGAGGGCTTCCGCCAGAGATTTTTCTCATCTTGTCCGTCTGATCCATCCGGATCCCTCCTTTTTCGCTCCGAACGCGTTCCAATTCTGCGGACCACCACCTTGTCTTTCGGCTGATTCGGGGCTGGTGTTCTCCGTACCGGTGCTGTAGACCTCCGGACGCCATTTCAATTTCCCTCTCCAGCGCCTCATTCATCACCTGAGTGACCTCCGGTTCCAGGGAATCCCCCAGGTCCGGCAGGAAGAAGAGCAGGAGGGACTCCAGCACCGAGCGCAGCGCGAACATACGGAGGACGCCCATCAGCAGCCCCATGCTGTACTGGACAATGAGCACGAAGATCAGACGCATGGAGATTTTCAGCAGGGAGCCATGCTGCAGACACTGCTTCAGAACCAGCCGGATCGCTTCAAAGGCCACCATGACCGCTATTATTCCGACCAGGATGCCCAGCGCATACCCGAAGAGGCTGCTGACAAAGCCCACCAGCTAATATCCATCCGTACCCGCCTGCTGGACAGAGAGCAGGAAGGGCACGATCATGATGAGGATAACGACCGAGGTCCCGTACTCGTCAAAAAGTTCGGCCTGTCCCCATTTCCAGAAAAGCGCTTCAGCACGTATCGCGCAATGGCAAAAATAACGATAGCTGTAAAGAATAAAGCGAATAGGGCTAAAGCGTAAAACACAAGGGCGATGATGTTTGAGTGGTTCAGGAATTCGCTATCCCCCAATAACAGCTTGACGAATTCCTTGACTGAATCAATCCATGTGAATTGGGTCAGGTTTAAAAACGGGAGAAAGAGAAAGCAGAACAAGTACAAAATAAGGAATGCGCAGAACCCTACGTTTTCCGGCAGGAGAAGCTTTTTGCCGAAGGTTGCATCTATTCCCGTGCCTGGTCCTCCCGTGCCTCCTGGTCCTCCTGTACCGCCAGTTCCTCCTGGCCCTTTTGGTTCCTCCCCGCCGGGAGTGTCAGGGCCCTTCCGGTCCACTGGGATAAGGGGGCACTACAATTGTCCGTCGGGCGCGAAAACTGCAGCAGCCGGGCACAGGCCAATCCTCCAAGCAGGAGGAATTCCATCAGAATCGCCACCGTCCACAGTCCGCACATACTGTTGAAGAACTGTTGAAAATCCGAAAGTGGTGAAGGAACCCCGTAAAAGAAAATATTGTACAAGAAACCGAGGAGTGAGACAAAGACCAGCCCTACCCACTGCAGCACTCTGTCCACAGTATCTCCGGAATACGCCGCGGCTTTTCCTGCGTTTCGGACCAGAGGCACAAACAGCAGCAGATTCAGACCCAGCAGGATGATATTGAGAACAACGGTAGCGGGGTCATCCAGATAATAAATCTGCTGGAGGGCAATGAGCACAACCGCCAGGGCGGAGACCAGGAACGGTCGGGCCCGAGCCATACCTGCCGCAGTGTTCCCCATAGTCGCTCCCGCTTCATACCACCGCCTCCTCTGTCCCCGATCCAACCGTCTGGTTACTGCCTCGGACTGTTCCCGTACAACGCGATCAAGTGCTGGTCCGCGAACAGGTTGAACTTATAAAACTCGTCTGTAAAGCGGTAGGCTATCGCAAAGAAGTCATAGTTTCATAATATCCGCAAAACACTTCTATCTTGAATTTATAGAGTCCACTCGCGCTAATATCGTGGCTCGATTGCTTCCATTCCAAAACAGATCGGTGGTGGACTGCACAATAATCACAAAAAGATGTTCTATGTGTACAAAACTCTGTAATTTCCTCCATGGTTTTTGCTTTTATAAATATCAATAAAGCAGTCTTCTTTAACCTCGAGATTTACGTTAAATTTTTTCATTAAAAAAATGTGCATATGGAATCATAGGGCATGTATAAACTTTTCCATCCCGTAACACCTGCGATTCATTAAACTGGTAGCAACTCACCCACCTCCACTTTTCTTGAAGACCTGACAAATCAAATGGATGCTTAACGGAATGTTTAATGCCATGATAGTCAAGTGCACCAATTTCAGAAAAAAATCCAAAAGGCGAGCCCCACCTTTACACACAGGTGGATCGAAGGTTACCCGGCACACCATGTCTTTCTGCTTGTTGGGTAATCCGTTCAATATCAAGGTATAGGATATCTTGTCATACGCACTTCTATTTCATACCTTCTCACTGCATCCCAGAAGTTATCATCGTTTCTTTCCCCTACTTTGGGCAGGAGCAGGCCGTCCGTAAACAAACAAATCGGGGGAATCGGGGAAAACTTCTCTCGTTGCTTTCATATACTCGGTTACACGTGGATTTAAAAAGTGGTTCTCCACCTTGCAACTTCATTAATCCAATCTTCCCGCCTGAAAGTTCAGAAATACGATGAATGTCTCTAACATATTGTTCAAAGTCCAAAAAGTCTTTTTCGCAATTGGTGAAAAAATGGTCACAGCACTGACAATTAGATTGCAATGATCCGCTAAATTTACCTCCAGATAGAACTCGTCAACATTCCTTGGTGCCATCTTTCTAACAAGGGCCCATTTATTCAATCACTCACCAAATATGTATGATGAATTCCTATTTGATGAAGAGTATCGATAACTTGATTGTATAGTTCATTCGCAGTCGCAATAATAACACCCGTATTGCGCTTTTCACTTTTGGATAACTTCATCAACTCGGCATAGTTGATTATAGGCATCGGTTCACTATCTCTGTCACAATCATAAATTTCAGGCTTAATAAACCCACAAAATTGAATCCTTGCATAATATAAGTATTTACTTATGTTTTTAGCCAAAATAATGTCACCCATATATATATATTTGTTTATTCTGGGCAATAAATTTAATCATTTCGTGCAATTCTTCCTGTTTGGGATTATCTTGAACCATCGGTTGCTATCTCCTTCGTACTATATTTATGAAAAACAAACAATTCTGGGTGTG
>VOFI01003396.1_pt1 | contig 12142 bp, 10 predicted proteins | sample 5384131 | NCBI WGS metagenome assembly VOFI01 (sample SAMN12384728, study PRJNA508395) | human gut metagenome | isolation source: healthy gut H | host: Homo sapiens
ATTCCATGCAGCCTGAATCACAATATCCTGATTCTCCTTTTTCCTGCTCTATTATTTGAGGATACGCTATATCCAATGAATTCAAGAGAGCGAAAGCCACGCCCGGAGCATTCAGATAAGTACCTTCTTTAGGAGTATTTATCAGACATTCTCCCCAACCATCGGACAGGTTTGTATAATTGGCAGTAAAGAAACTCCCACCCATATTCTGATAGGCAATGTATTGCTCCACCATATTCATGGCAAATCCCCAACGGATGGAAGCATTAAAGAGGGTTTCTTCCCCACCTGTGTCCTTCTGATTCAGTCCGTCGGTATTTCCTTCATTTCGGGTTACCGGAGCACGAAACTCCGTATGGCATAATTTGATGTCTGTGCCATGCGCCTTGTTATATGCATCTAAAATTACGATATCAGCACGCATCTCTTCCGGAGTTCCTCCCCTGTTTGTAATTAAATCCACATAAGGTCCGACAATCTCCAACATTTCCTTAAACTTCTTATTAAACAACCAATAATTACCCACCGCTATTTTGATTGAAGGATCTTTTGCTTTCATCGCCTTTGCAAAATCTACACAGCGATTGGCATACGTGACGGCATCGAACCGACGGTAAGGTTCATTCTCTAATTCCCAATATTTCACATTCAACGGTTTGGTACGACCATAGGCAATACGTTGTGCATTGGTAGGATTATTACAGAAATCAACCCAGTCTGCAGCACTGTATTCATTATTGAACATAACAGGTACACAAAAGAAGGGTTCCGCCCCCACTGCCTCACACAGATCCACCAGTTCGAACGTACCTACATCGTTCAGCAATTCACATCCCCACCAAGTATCATAGCTGACCGGTCTTTCTTCACGTGGACCAATTCCCGAACGCCAGTCATAAAGCGAAGTGAAACATCCACCCGGCATTCGCATGGTCCTAGGACGAAGTTCATTCTTAATACGTTCAACCGACTCACGTTTCCAACCTTTTATTACATCATCTGCCATCAATGACAGCAGATCTATCCCTACACAACCGCCTGCAGGTACTTCTACAGTATAAGTACACCAGCCTTCATACTCCGTCGCATCTAATAAAGAACTGTATAAGATAAATTGGTTTGTATTCACAGCCAGTTCAGTCTTTGACAACGGAGTATGGAAATCACCTTCTTTATAAATGGCAATAGTTACCGGGACACTCTCCTTTGAGTATTTCTCTTCGCTTAGGTAACCACCGGAGGAGAAAAGGCCTGAAACTGTATATCCTTTTCCCTTTTCAATATAAATGCGTTCCTGAACTAATAGAGTTGGAGTTTGCTTTTTACGATTATCAATCTGCAAAAAATACTTTCCATGAGCCGATGGCCAATAATTATTGAAAATAAGAGGTAACTTCTCTTCTTTCCTTCCATCAGCAAGCAGATACCACTTTGGCTCTTCATAGCCGGAATGCCACCACTTGGCTTCCTTTACATCCCCCCGGTAACACGTGTACCAAGAGTTTGACTCACTTACAGGTTTCGTATTCTCGAAACTGCGGTTAAAGAGAAGTTCACCCCACAACAAGTCGCTTCTGCCAAACCCCATTTCAAAGAAACTACCCCATAAATAAGGACTCACAGGTGTACTTGTTTTATCTTTATCTATTATTTTAATTGTATTCTGTGCATGCAGATCCGCCAGAAGCAGACATATAAACCAAAAGCTTACTATCTTATTCATGATGTTTAGACACATAATAAAAAAATTATCGATTCAACATTCTTATATTGATTACCTGCCTTCCTTCGATAGAAATATGTTCAGTTTTGAACTTACTTCCACTCACAATTAAAGTATCGGTGGACATGGCACGAATAGAATATTCTCCCTTTGAGTTTGTGACAACTTCTTCTTTCCCAACTTTGACAGTTACTTGAGGCAACAGGTTTGCTTGTACATCCCGTATGGTTCCCTTTACCACTACCGGTGTAGCTGTCATATTCTTTGTTGAAGACACTTTTTTCTCCTTGTCCCTCAAAGTAGGAATGTATTTCTCGGATGCACGCTCTACCGTTATCACTTTCTTAATGCGGATATCATCTGATGCACGGCCTATCTGTAACTCAAAAGCACCCGGTTCAACCACTTTTTTCATCTCCTTGTTGTAGAGGGCCAGTTCTGACACGGGAATCTTAATTATCACTTGCTTCGTCTCTCCTTTCTTAATAAGCACTTTCTCAAAACCCTTCAGTTCCTGAACAGGCATCACGACACTGGAAACCATATCACGCACGTAAACCTGCGGCACTTCCAGACCGTCGTAATCGCCTGTGTTGCGAATTGCTATCGTCACCTCAATCACATCTTCACAAGCGTAATCTTCTTTGGAGGTAGTGGCAGAAAGATATTCAAAGTCTGTATAGCTCAATCCGTGGCCGAATGCCCACAATGCTTTCGGCGAAGAGAACACATAATCTTTACCGGGTTTATTCTTACTGCCCGGTGAGCGGTAGAAGCCCTTATCTGTAGGCAAATAGTTATAATAACAAGGTAGATGTCCTACACTTTGCGGAAAAGAATAATTCAATTTTTTCCCGATGGATTAACCTTACCCAAAAGCATGTCTGCAAGGGCTAGTCCACCTTGTTCACCGGGATACCACTGTACTACAATCCCCGGTATATTTTCCTTTATCCAAGACATTGCAAAAGGCTTTCCGGATAATAGAACAACAATTACCGGTTTACCTGTAGCATGAATGGCCTCCACCAAATCTTCCTGTACACCTGTCAAGGTCAAGTCACTTAAATCAAAAACCTTCCCCACAAGTAGCATTACTATAATCACGAGCCAAAGAAGCACCTGCCGAACCGACAACAACAATACAAACATCACTTTTCTTTGCCACATCCACCGCTTCTTTAAATCCCGAACAATCATCCGTAACCAAATCACATCCCTTGGCATAATTCAATGTCAACTGATTACCGACTCTTTCTTTCAGGGCTTCAAGTAATGTAACCCCTGTCCTTATTGTCACGACTCCATGTATAATCCCCAAACTGTACCTGATCAGCATTAGGACCTATCACAGCTATAGATTTCAATTTATTCATTTGTAAGGGCAAGATATTGTTTTCGTTCTGTAGAAGAACGATTGATTCTTCAGCAATCTTACGAGCCAATGACACATGGGCAGGAGCATGCACTACTTTATCATAGTTCTTTTCCATTGGTAATGGGTATTCAAACAGTCCCATATTAAACTTGGCCGTTAAAATACGAGCCACTGCCTGGTCAATATACTTCACATCCAACATTCCGTTCTCCACCAATTGCTGAAGCTCAGCGTAACTATTGTCTGAAGCTTCGGCATCCAGTCCGGCCGTTAATGCCTGAATAGCGGCTTCTGCACTGTTTTGTGCCGTTTTATGAAAATAGTTCAGCATACCTATCGCTCCCCAATCGGAATAAACATATCCTTGAAAGTCCCACCGGTCACGTAAAAGTTCCGTCATCAGATAGTGGGAAGAAGAATTAGGTTCATTGTTCCAAGAATTATATGAGGACATCACCGCCCAAGGTTTGGCTTCTTTTACTACAGTTTCAAAAGTTTTCAAATAGATGGAAAGTAACTCCCGCTGTCCGCACGATACAGAAGCAAGATTCAATCCTCCCTGAGGAGCACCATGGGCACCGAAGTGCTTGATCATTGGTGATACTTGATTATCAAGATAACCTCTCACTTGCGATACCCCCCATACGCGACACCAGAAAAGGATCTTCACCGAAACATTCTTCCACTCGTCCCCAACGCAAATCACGGCAGACATCGATGACGGGAGTTAAAGATTGCGTGATGCCTTGTGCCGACAACTCTTTTGCTATGGCAGAAGTCATTTCGTAAGCCAGTATAGGATTAAATGTACTTCCCAATGCGATGGCTTGTGGAAAAATAGTAGATCCGTCGTGTACAGAGCCATGTAGAGATTCAGTCAACGTGAATACAGGGATACCCAACCGGGTCTTCTCGCGCATATATTTTTGTACTTCATTCATCAAGGTCAGACATTCCTTTCCGGGCAAGGTAATACCTTCTATGAACCCATAGTTCTGCCCACCAATCATTTTCTCCAGTTTTTCCTCATTCAGTTTTCCATTCTCCATGATTGAATAAGCATGAATATGGCGCATTTGAGCAATTTTTTCCTCTAATGTCATCCTGCTTAACAGATCCTGTACCCTTACCTCTACAGGTAGTGAAGCATTCTTATATTTAAAATTGGTTTGTGCATAAAGACGGACACAAAAAGCATATTGCCATCAATGAAAGAAATATTAGTTTTTTCATGATACACCGATTTATTTATTATTGTTTTTGATTATAATCTTTTACCGCTTCATAAAACGCGCGAATATTATCCAATGGAATCTCAGGAGGTACATCGCAACCTGTAGATATCACGAAATTAGGATAAGCTGTGGTTCTTTGCAACAAAGTATAGGTTTGCCGGTACACCTCCTCCGCAGTGGCTTGTTTGAAAATTCCAACCGGATCCAGATTACCCATAACCAACGCATTCGAAGGACATTCTTCCAGAGCAGCAAGCATATCTATTTTATTTCCAAAATGATATCCTTTAGCCCCCGTAGCAACCATAGCCTGAGTACATTGCCCCATATTACCGCAATTATGCAATATAACTGCAAAATGACTATCCTGGACCTCTTCGACGATTCGTTTGACAAATACAGAGGAATACTGCATACAATCTTCATTGGACAACAACCCTGCCGCCGGTTCTGCAATTATGACTCCGGCAGAACCGCAATCTTTGATGGCACGGCAATATTGGGTAATGAATTGAGTGCATTTATCCAATAACAGCAAAGCCGTTTCAGGCTCTGTGTAAATAGCCATCATTATTTCCGTCATGTCAAACAGGCGACCTGCAAGAGAATACGGTCCAATGCAACCTCCAAAAACCGGTTTATCCAATCCTTTCGCAGCTAAACGGTTTGCCTCCAAATATTGCGGAATACGAGCTATATCCAGTGTAGGAATTTTCAATCCGACGACCTCTTCATAATTACTCACCAAGCGCCCTATAACATTGGGTACTTCATTCTCACTAAACTGAATCTGTGCACCAAAAGCTTCCGCCTCTACCGTCAGGTCCATAATGACCGTACAAGCTGCCGACTGCGGATAGTTCATATTTAAAGCTTCAACTGCCTTAAAATGAACTTCACCATCGGTTACTGCATCCAGAACTCTTTTATTTAGCAGTTCAATGCCGGGATGGGTCATAATAGGTAATGCAACCTTTTTATCCGACACTATTATATACTCTATCCATTCATCTACATTCATATCTTACATCATTTATTTAATCTATTTTTATAACAGTCTTTTTTCCCGCACAACTCACAACCGTATTTCTGCCTGGTCATCTGTCTACCGATTCCCACCACTCCACTCACCGATTTAATAGGGCACATTAATGAAGAGGCAGTCAGGCTGACTCCACAAGGCTGATTGGGAAGCAATGAAAAGAGAATCTGCTGATCAGAGACTTTCCATCCACAATAGCCGGGGCTATAAGGATAGCTTATTCCCAATCCTTTCGCCCCGAACTCCTTTTCTATTGCTTTGCACGCCTCCCTCACAGTAGCCTCAGCAATGGCCGAACCTAATGCATCCAGCAGGAACTCCTCAACAATCTGCCCTGATTTTTTGACAGTCTGTTGAAATCGTTCAAATTCCTCACCGGCTGTAGCCACAAACAGGGCACATAACTCCGCATTCTCCAGATAAGGAGTGATAATGCGTCCTGTCTGTAACCGGCATCCATTCAATATAATCCGAGATTTATCGGAAGCATCCAATGAAAAGACACGATATCCCCAACGAGGTTTACAAAATTGAGTCACTTCTCTTTCCAGAGCGGAGAACATGGTCAATACTTCACCTTCCATCTTGTAACCTTTACCCAGAGAAAAAACAAAGTCATCCCAGTCCAGACAAATGTCTTTCCATGAAAGCTCTTTATAGCGGAAATCCATATCAAGCCGCTCCTATCAGTTTCTTCGCCATTATCACCGCTGCATTAGCATTGCTTGTATATGCATCAGCCCCTATCGAGTGTGCAAAAGCCTCATTGATCGGAGCGCCCCCCACCATCACTTTTACTTTTCCATACAATCCTGCCGTCTTCAAGTCATCTACTACTACCTTCATATAATTCATAGTAGTAGTCAGCAGTGCAGACATACATATGATATCTGCATTATTTGTACGGGCAGCTTCTACAAACTTCTCACTGGAAACATCCACTCCCAAATTGACAACTTCAAATCCACAACCTTCGAACATAGAAGCCACAAGATTCTTGCCTATATCATGCAAGTCCCCTTTCACGGTTCCAATAACAATTTTACCGACATAGGCATCAGTCTCTCCCTGTAATAACGGTTTCAGAAGATCCAGTGCACCTTTCATGGCACGTGCACTCATCAGCAAATTAGGCACAAACACTTTTCCTGCCTCAAAGCGATTACCAATCTCTTCCATTGCCTTAATCATGTAATTAGTAATAATTTCGTTCGGAAGTACTCCTTCGGAGATTGCTTCATTGGTTACTGCAACGGCTCTGTCAAGTTTGCCATTTAAAATTGCATCGTATAAATCTGTTAAGTTCATGATCTTTTATTTTTATCAGTGGTTCATACAGTCTTTAAAGCATCAAGCATTGCTATTACATTCTCGACCGGCACATTAGCCTGAATATTATGTACTGAGTTAAATACAAAACCGCCATCCTTTCCCAAGATTTCGCATTGTCCGAGAACATGCCTGCGAATCTCATCCGGAGTACCGAAAGGCAACATCTTCTGAGTATCGACTCCACCTCCCCAAAAGGTAAGATGGCTTCCAAACTCCCTCTTCAACATTCCGGAATCCATATCCTTAGCATTAATCTGCACCGGATTGATAATGTCAAAACCGGCTTCAATCAGTCCCGGCAAAATAGGCACAATAGCACCACAGGAATGTTTGAAAACTTTCCAGGTAGTATGTTCATGAATCCAGTCGTTCATACGCCGATAATGAGGCAGCCAAAGCTCATTAAAAACCTCCACTGAGCAGAATTGCGACTCTTGAGAACCGAAGTCCGTACCACAGGTTAATACCACATCCACTTTATCACCCAATACCGCCCACAATTTCTCATAGTTTGCGATGGCGATGTCCGTCTGTCTTCTAAATATTTCGTGTAAGTATTCCTGACGCATCACAGTGGACATATACCACTCCACCACACTGCGGATACCCTTCGGTTCTTTTAGCCCCATACCGGGTACAAAAAGCAACATCTCCCAATGCAGTGCCACCGAAACTGGCTACCACTGCCCTGCCGGTGGCAGATGCTTCATTCACTTTTTTCTTGTAGGCATCCAATTCTTCATCGGTAATGGAGTTAAACTCTTCCAGATTGTCCATAGGATTCAGTTTATCTTCATTAATCGGCTGCTGCCTTTCGATGGCATTGATAAAGAAACAACCGTTCGGCATAACTGCACTCGGAGGATAGTTTTTATCTCCTCCTGCATATACATAAACATCTCCTTCCTTATCCTGAGTCAAGTCGAGTTGTATCGGCACCAACACTTTCTGCCCCCACGGTGTGACTTGCTCATGCATGCATTCTGTGTCATGGTCAAAGATATCTCTTGTACCTCCTACTCCAATACAATCCACTCCCATTGCATCGGCCAAATCCCTGTCCACCTCACCCAACATCTGGAAGGTATCGACAATCTTTACCGGCTTATAAGACAATCCGTAATGCTTGCGTAAAGCCTCCACTACCCGGCAGTGAATGCCGGTTACGGCTGTAGCTCCGAAGTCAACCGGAATACGATCACTACCCTGATGACTCAGAGCCTGTCTGACTCTATCTCTTGATGTACTCATAATATTCTTGATATTAAATCTTGTTCAACAAAGTTATATTAAGTGTTTTTGCGAGTTCACTTCCACTTCCTGCATATCATATCCCTTCCTACTGAAAACCAATACACTTGCAGAAGTAGCTTCAATGGAATATTCACCTTTCCCATTGGTTATCACACTCCCTTTTCTGCCTTTCACAGACACTTTCACACCGTCCAATGTCTTAGCCTGTACATCACGTACCACTCCTTTTACAATCATCTTCTTGCCGGTCCTAACCGTTTGCGTTTCCTTAGAAGCTGCGGAAGAAACTCTTTCTGCCTTAGCGTCCACTTCTCCCACATGAATAGTCTTCTTGAAACAAATACTGTCAGAAGAAGTGCCGATCATAAAGTCAAAATCTCCCGGTTCTACCACATAGCGCATATTCATATCATACAACCCCAATTCACTCACAGGTACAGAGATTTCGGCAAGCGTACTTCCATAGGCAGGAACCGTAACCTTGGAAAAGCCTTTCAGTTGCTTCATCGGCATGACCACACTGCCGGCCAGGTCTCACATATACCTCCGTACAGTTGACTTACCCTCAATGGCACTCTTGTTTTTTCACATTTACCTGAATACGTACGGTATCAGTCAATCCGTAATTTTTCTTTGTTGAAGCAGAAGTCACTGTATTCAAAGTCGGAATAACTCAGACCATAACCGAACGGCCACAAGGGTTCGGGAGTTGAGAACACATAGTCACGGCCCGGCTTGTTAATGGTACCCGGTGAACGATAGATACCCTTATCCGAAGGCAAACGATTGTAATGTATAGGTAAATGGCCGACACTCTGCGGTATGGAGTAGCAGAGGCTGCCCGAAGGATTGACTTTGCCAAACAACACATCGGCAATCCCTTCTCTTTCGCCACCATACCATTGAAACAGGATAGCCGGAATATTCCTTTTCCCAGGTAATGGAGAAAGGGCGTCCGGTTACCAAAATCAAGACCACTGGTTTCCCGGTCGCATAAATCTCCTTCACCAAATCACCCTGCACACCGGTCAGATTCAAATCAGTCAGATCATACCCTTCACCACAAGTACAATTGCTATAATCGCGCGCCAATGAAGCACTGGCAGAGCCTACAAACAAAAATACCACATCCGACTTCTTGGCAGTAGCCACGGCATCTGCAAACCCCGACTTATCATCGGATACCAAATCACAACCTACAGCGTGATGAACAGCCAGTTTATTACCAACGAGATTCTGTATTCCCTGCAACGGGGTAATCCCATCCTTATTATTACGGCTCCAGGTATAGTCACCAAACTGCACCTGATTGGCATTAGGGCCGATAACAGCAACAGATTTCAGCTTCTTCATATCGAGCGGTAACAGATTTCCTTCATTTTTAACCATTACCACACTCTCTTCCGATATCCTGCGAGACAAAGCAACATTCTCCTTTGTACGTACCTTTTTTTCGTATTCTTCGATAGGAAGTCCATAAGGGTTTTCAAACAGGCCTGCTTTGAACTTGGCATAAAGCACTCTGGAACAAGCTAAATCCACATATTTCACGTCCAATTCACCCAAACGTACCATAGCAGGTATATTGGCATAGCAATCACTTGAGGCTTCCAAGTCGGTACCTGCCATCAGTGCCATCTTAACCGCCTCATTAACATTGGAAGCTACTTTATGAAAACCATATAACATAGACACCGCCCCCCAATCGGAATAGGTATATCCTTTGAATCCCCATTCCGTACGTAATAAATCTGTCAACAGCCATTTCGATGCTGTATTGGGTATGCGGTTGGTAGAATTGTAGGCGGTCATTACAGAATTCACACCCGTTTGCTTAACGGCTACTTCATAAGGTTTTAGGAAAACCTCTCTCAAATCTTTCGTTGGCTTCGGTAGAAGCTAAATTCAATCCGGAAGTTGGCACCCCATGGGGACCGAATACCTTGAGCATAGGCGAAATTCCCCCGTCAATATATCCGTTTATCTCATGCACTCCCATCTGGGATACCAGGAATGGATCTTCACCGAAACTCTCTTCCACACGTCCCCAACGCAGTTCACGTATCACATCAATAGTAGGAGATAACACATGGTTCACACCCATCGCATTCAACTCACCCGAAATAGCTTTTGTCATCTGATAAGCCAAATCAGGATTAAAGGTACTCCCTAACGCTACAGCTTGTGGGAAAATAGTAGCCCCACCCCTGCACGGCCCCATGAAGTGACTCAGAGATAGTAAAGATTGGAATACCCAAGCGGGTATTTTCGATACAGTGCTTTTGAATCTGATAGGTATAACGAGCCATCTCGATCCCCTCTAAAGTAAGTCCTTCGACAGCCCCCCAGCCCAATGTACCGATGATGTTTTTCATCTTTTCCAAATTCAAAGTATGGTCATCATTCAGGATACTGCCTTCATGGATATGACGTAATTGGGCAACCTTTTCTTCTATGGTCATACGACTCAACAAGTCCTGCACTCTTACTTCTATCGGCTGTGAGGCATCTTTATATTTAGGGATGGGTTGCGCCGATAAACTGATGGTTAAAAACAGTAATACTGCTGTGAATATATAATTCTTCATTGATCGTTTGTTTAATTTAATAACTACTTAAAAAATCTCTAAACTACTACGGAACAGATACTGAGCTACCACATAGTGGCTGTAGAGCCACTACGTAATAGTCAGCCAACCACTTTTATAAGTAGTTGTATCCTGAAAACCTAAAAATTTAATAAAATCGGAAAACGGAAGTTACCAATTCGGATTTTGAGTTAAGTTCGGATTCAGATCTCGTTCTTTTTTGAGGTATTGGGAACAGATACCCTTTAGATGCATTAAAATAACGCGTTTCGATATAACGACGAGGAGTATTGTCAACATCCACAGTTTTGTCGTCCTTGCCAACTCCATCTTTACGCATATATGCACCATACATTTGCCCGGTTAATCCTACCCCTGTAACAATCGTATTCTTTTCAGCATCTTTCCAACGGATAAGATCCATATAACGAAGTCCTTCATTGGCTAACTCAATACGGCGTTCATTTTTCAATAACTCCATCAACTCGTCTTTTTGAGTTATAATTTTCACGGTGTACTCTACCACAGGAACAACGATCACGTAATTGATCTATCAGATTGCATACTTCCTCTTTTGCACTTTCTCCTTTCGTTTGCAATAAAGCTTCTGCTTTCATCAATAACACATCCGCATAACGGAACACAATAATATCATTAGTGCAGTCCCACACGGAGTTCATGGCATAGACAGAGTAGTCAATGTATTTGTTCCACATATATCCGGTAGCCGAAGGCTGAGAGTAATTATACTGGTGTTCAGGTACGGTAGTAGGATCTTCCGGATCATATAACCGTTCCTTGACAGTACCAGTTTCTACATCCAGATATTTTATCTGTCCGGTAGGATATACAATAGACTGATAAAAACGCGGATCCCTACCTTCATAAGGTTTTTTCGGATCATAGGAAGAACCGGCTTCATGAATCAATCGTCCGTCTGCCATAGGATAAGCATCAACCAACGAACCTGAAGGCGTAACTCCCCGATAAGGATCCTCACCGGTGATGCCCTTTAACAGCATGATTCCATTACCACCGTGGGAAGTATAAATTTCTCCAACTCTTTTATCACAAACTACACTCAATATTACTTCACAACTATTTTCTGCAACACCTGAAAATAAATCTTCATAAGGTGTATCACCTTCCCTGTATAATTGATATTTACCCTCCAATAGTTTAACAGTTTCCAATACATTCGAATAGTCACCGTTATACAAATACATACGGGCAATCAAAAATCTGCAAGCATCTGCCGTAACTCTACCTTTCTCTTGTGAAAGCCCTTCCAGCATTACGGCAGCCTCTTTCAACTTGTTAATGGCATAATCCACTACTTCCGCTTTGGGAGTGCGAACGAGTTGTTTGCTTTCAGGAATAGCCAGTGTTTCAGTCACCAGAGGAACATCGCCAAAATAACTTGTCAAAACATAGTAATTATAGGCTAACATAAAGTAGGTTTCACCTATTATCTTATTTTTATCTTGCTCTGATATATCCTCAATCTTTTCAATACCCTCAAGTAAAACCAACATTTACGGATAACTTCATAGCTACCATTCCATCTATTAGTAGGTATCTCGCCACTTG
>VOFI01003135.1_pt1 | contig 12114 bp, 20 predicted proteins | sample 5384131 | NCBI WGS metagenome assembly VOFI01 (sample SAMN12384728, study PRJNA508395) | human gut metagenome | isolation source: healthy gut H | host: Homo sapiens
GGGGTAGTTGAGGGACTGCGGATGGAAAACTGCCACGCGAGGAAGAAATCTCTGATTTAAGAAAAATGCTATCAAAGACCGTAGTATGGAGTAAACTTAGTAAAAAGAGCAGGGGATTACAGATTTTTAGTTTGGAAAACAAAATAAAGAGATAAGAAGGGATAGCAATAACCCAGGAATAGTAGATGTAGGCGGTGGACTTCGCGGAATATACAGGCGGGGATCTTTGATTACTGTATGGAACAGGGAATCCATTTTGATTACTGTATCGGCGTATCAGCGGGAAGTGCGAATGTCTGCTCCTATATTGCAGGTCAGAAAGGAGAAATTATCAGTTTTATACAGATTATTCATTCCGCAAAGAATACATGAGTGTGAAGAATCTTTTCAAAAGGCTCTTATATCAATATGGATTACATTTATGGGGGAACTTTCAAATACAAGGTGGAGAGAATCCGTTAGATTATAAAAAAATAGAAGAATCTGACGTAGAGCTGCGTGTGGTTGCAACGATAAACCGGAAGAGCAATGAAGCATACTTTGATAAAACCGATATGTGTCAGGATAATTACAGTATCATACGAAAGCATCTGCTTTCCATATCCCGCTTGTCTGCAAGCCGTATCGGATCAAAAGGCGTGCCATATTATGACGGCAGGCTTTCCGACCCGATTCCGGTACAAAAGGCATTGGATGACGGATGCGACAAGGTGGTGGTCATTCACAGTAAAGCCGATCGATACGATCCGTGTTGCGAAAAAAGATGCGTTTCTGCAAAGGGGTATTAAAGCGAAAATATCCGAAATCGGGAGAAGATTTAGCACGTCATATAAGACGTACAATGATCAGGTACGACTGGCAAAGAAATACCAGAAGCGGGGGAAAGTGCTGATCTTAGCACCGGATGACTGCTGTGGAATGGAAACACTGACCAAAGACAAAAGTGCATTGGACAAGATGCCATAAAGGCTATCAGGATGCAAAAAAAATACCGGATTTTTCAATTCACGCAAGACGCTCACATAGTTCTTTCGAAATTTCATATCTTTCATAAAAAACAGTGAGGTCCTGGGCATTCATCACTTGAAGTTTCATATTGGTGAAACTTAAAAAGCATGACAGGGTCTTTTGGTAATGTAGACATGGAGGTCTCCTTTCTGTAATATAAATTATTTTTCATAGATTTCTAATGTGTCTTTCTGTTAATATACTAATTTTATATTTCGAATAAATGATCTTCCTGGCAAATACAGACCATGTAGCCGGAGAACATATGGCTTAATACAGTGGAAAGCAGGAAAAACGGCATTCCTGCATAACCAAACAGTTCAAAACTGATCAGTAATGAGGTGATCGGGCAGTTCGCGACACCGCAGAATACCGAAAGCATCCCGACCGCCGTGCCAACGAAGGCGAAAAACCGATCAGATTTGCCAAAGGTGTATCAAACGTTGCACCGATAAAAATGATGGCACAATTTCACCGCCTTTATAGCCGGCACCAAGAGTTGCCGCGGTAAAGATGATTTTTAATAAAAGCCCAGGGGCACGACAGCTTCTCCATTCATGCGGTGTTCAATGATCGCCACGCCGGAACCGTTGTAATCCCTGTTGCCACAGAGCAGTGTCAGTGCGATGACAATGCAACCGCCGGTCACGATCGCACATACCGGTTCGGAAAGAATTTCTTATATAAATGGTCTGTCTGGTGCAGCACGATACAAAACAGGATGCTGACCAAGGCTCAAGGATTGCAAGCAGAGCTGTCAACACGGCATTTTTTTTAAAGAAAAAGCGGGGCAGATGCTCTAAAAGAAAAGTCTCGGCTTCAATGCCAAAATAAGAAGCAGTTCCTTTGCGACTAAGGCAGAGATCTTATGGGACCAGAGCAAGTAGTGCATAATGCCGACACTTTTGACCACTTCAATGAAAAAAAACAGCCGCAGCCATTGGTGTTCCAAACAGAGCGGTAAAAGCTGCAGACATACCGCACATGATCATAATGTGTTTATCTTTTCATTAAAACGGAAAAAGTCTCCCCAAGCACCGCCGATACTGCCTCCGATCTGCAAAAGCAGCTCCTTCACGTCCTCAAGTAGAGAACCTCGGATAAATGGGTGATCACTGTAGAAATAAAGATCAAAGGTGCCATGCGAAGCGGAATCTCTTCATTCGAGTGGATAGCAGAGAGGACCAATTAGTTCCGGTGTCATTCTCATCTTTAACAGCCGGTACAGACCGACAATGACAATTCCGCCAAGTGGCAGAAGATAGAGCAGCCACAGATGTTCCATACGCAATTCCGTGACCATTTGATACAGCCGTAAAAAGCAGAGCCGATACTGCCGATGATAAGACCCGATAAGATCGAAAAGACAATCCATTTCATGGAAGTAATAAAGCGCTGCGTATTGTGTTTTATCTTATGTTTGATAACGTCGTTCATAATTTTAACCTCGGTATAAATTTTAACATTTTAGATAGAATAAAACAAAGAGAAGAAAAAAAGGGATGGCATTTGTGCAAAACGCATAAAAGAGCAGGGAAAATATATCCATTTTAGCAAAATGCAAAAAACATATTGCATAATCAAAAGAGTCTATGCTTTAACAACTATCACATGAAAACGTTACCGAAAATGTTTGTCGGAAACGTTTCGGAGGATATTTTATTATAATAGGAGGATGTAAAATGAAAAAAGATGGTGTCATTGATATTTAGTTCTTTCCATGGCAGCAGCAATGTTCGCCGGATGTGGAAGTTCTGGCAAGGATTCATCGAAAGATGAAGCAAAAAGACGATTCAAGGGTTCTGTTTATTACTTAAACTTCAAACCGGAAGTAGATAAACAGTGGCAGAAGATCGCAAAGGCTTACACAAAAAGACCGGGGTGGAAGTAAAAGTTGTAACAGCAGCAAAGTAACCAGTATGAGACAACATTGAAATCCGAGATTGCGGGAAGCAATGCTCCTACCTTATTCAGATCAACGGACCGATTGGTTATGAATCCTGGAAGACTATTGTCTGGATCTGACCGATACAGATTTATACAAGAATCTGACAGACCAAGTCATTAGCAGTAAAGGGTGAGGACGGAAAAGCATATGGTATCCCATACAGTAGGGAGACCTATGGTATCATTTACAACAATGCGATCATGGAAAAATATTTTGCACTGGACGGCGCTGTTGTAAAGAGCATGGATGAAATTAACAGCTATGACAAATTAAAAGAAGTAGTAGAAGATATGACCGCTAAGAAGAAAGATTTAGGAATCGATGGCGTATTTGCTTCTACCTCTTTAAAACCGGGTGAGGACTGGAGATGGCAGGATAACATCTTGCAAACCTTCCGATTTACTATGAATACAAAGATAACAAAGTATCCGATATGGATAAGATCGAGTTCAAATATGCAGAGAACTACAAGAACATTTTAGATCTGTACATGGACAATTCCGTATCTGAAAAAAGGTCTGTTAGGTTCTGTTGACGTTGCTACTTCTATGGCAGAGTTTGCATTAGGACAGTGTGCAATGGTACATGATGAAAACGAAGGCTTATGTACAGGTACAGAGAACTTCTGGTGCATCAACAGCCAGGCATCAAAAAGACATTCAGGCAACAAAAGACTTCTTAACATGGCTGACAACAGATTCTGAAGGAAAAGCATATATGTACAAATCCACAGATGACGGCGGACTTGGAAATGCAGCTCCATTTACAACTTTTGGCGAAGACGAGAGATCCTCTGACCCGCTTGCAGTTGAAATGTACAAATGGATGGAAAGCGGAAAGACCAGCGTATCCTGGAACTTCACAACCTTCCCAAGCCAGACATTCAAAGATGATTTTGGTGCAGCATTGTTAGAGTATGCAAATGGAAACATGAGTTTTGATAAAGTGGAAAAACAGGTCGTAGATGAGTGGGCATCCGAGAAAGGCGCTAACTAATCATCCGTGACAGGAACAGGTTTCATTAATTGCTTCGCAGCCCTGGCTGCGGAGCAATTTTAAAAAGGAGTATATTATGCAAAGACGTTAAAAGATATTTTCCAATCTTTGTGGTTCCGACGCTGATAGCATTTGCTTTTGCATTTATTATCCCGTTTATCGAAGGGTATATCTTTTCTTTCTGTAAGTTTACCACAGTGGGAAACGCACACTGGGTAGGCTTAGAGAACTATAAGGCAGCATTGACCTCACAGGATTTTACTTATTCATTTTGGGTAACGGCAGCGTTTACCGTAATCTCCGTAATTACCGTGAATGTATTTGCATTTTGCATTGCATTGTTATTAACTAGAAAATTAAGAGGTACCAACTTTTTCAGGACGGTGTTCTTCCTTCCGAACTTAATTGGTGGTATCGTTCTTGGATATACATGGCAGCAGATGATCAATGCCGTATTGTTTAAATACGGAACAACGATCGTATAACAGTTTAAATATGGATTTGTCGGATTGATCATTTTGATGAACTGGCAGCTGATCGGCTATATGATGATCATTTATATTGCGGGGACTTCAGAATATCCCGACAGAGCTGATCGAGGCGGCAGAGATCGATGGAGCAACTCATATGCAGACGCTCTTTAAGGTTAAGATACCGATGGTCATGCCATCGATCACGATCTGTATTTTCCTGACACTGTCAAATAGTTTCAAATTATTTGACCAGAACTTATCGTTAACGGCAGGTGCTCCGCTCCATAAGACAGAAATGCTTGCGTTAAATATTTATCAGACTTTCTATGGTAAGGTCGGTCAGGAAGGTGTCGGTCAGGCGAAGGCAGTACTGTTCTTTATCATCGTAACGGCAATTTCCGTGATCCAGTTATATGCAACCAGAAAGAAGGAGGTAGAGCAGTAATGGGAAAGAAAAAAAGCGAACATTTTCATCTATGTGATCTTAGGTATACTGACCGTTGTTGTCCTATATCCGCTGTACTTTATTGTACTGAATTCTTTTAAAGGAAAATTTTACATCAGCAAACAGCCGTTTGAACTGCCAAAGGGTGAATTGTTTGCAGGACTGACGAACTATACCAACGGTTTAGAGCAGACAGGACTGATCGAAGCGGCAGGATGGTCCTTTTTCATAACGATCGTTTCCGTGGTACTGATCATCTTTTTACATCGATGACAGCTTACTATGTGACAAGAGTAAAAGGTAAGACCACATCCGTGCTCTATTATCTGTTTGTATTCTCCATGGTGGTTCCATTCCAGATGGTAATGTTTACGATGGTAGACTTAGCAGATAAATTCCACTTGAGAAATCCGCTTGGAATGTGTATCCTATATTTGGGATTTGGAGCGGGACTATCCGTATTTATGTTTTCGGGATTTGTAAAAAGCATTCCGCTTGAAATCGAAGAGGCGGCAATGATCGATGGATGCAATCCGCTGCAGACGTATTTCAGGGTGGTATTTCCGATTTTAAAACCTACGGCGATCACCGTTGCAATCTTAAATGTAATGTGGATCTGGAATGACTTTCTGCTCCCCTTTTCTGGTCATCGGGATCAGTACCAGATATAAGACGATTCCTGTTGTAATACAGATGCTTGTGGGAACCAATGGTAATAAAGACCTTGGAGCATTAATGGCAATGCTGGTACTTTCCATTGTTCCGATTGTCATATTCTATATGGCATGCCAGAAATATATCATTGAAGGTGTAGTAGCAGGTGCTGTAAAAGGATAAAAAGAGATTGGTGGGAAGAAATTGACCATAAAAGATATTGCAAAAGAATCGGGCTATTCCGTAAGTACGGTATCGAGGGTACTCAATAACAGACGGGATGTCAGTCCGGAAGCGAAAAAAAAGGATCAGTGAGATCGTAGCGGCTTATAATTTTATACCGAACAATAATGCAAAACATTTGAAGCAGAGTACGAGTAAAAATATTGCGGTATTGGTAAAAGGTACGTCGAATATGCTTTTTTGCCAATATCGTGGAAGAAGTACAAAAAATGTTAGAAGAGACTAAGTACTCTGCAGAGGTCTGTTACATGGACGAGGATAAAAATGAGGTAGAGCAGTGCACTGATCTTATGCAGAGAACGAAAACCGATGGGAATCCTGTTTTTAGGGGAAATCCGTCGAACTTTAAAGAAAAAATATGAACAGATCGAAGTGCCGGGAGTCCTGATCACAAACTGTGGAAAAGAACTTCCGTTTGAGAATCTTTCGAGTGTATCGGTAGATGATATCGCAGCAGCGAAGGGCAATGGATTACCTGTTAGAGAATAAGCATAAAAACATCGGGATTCTTGGCGGTGATATCACGCTTTCCCATACGAGCCAGCAACGGTATTTAGGCTGTCTTGAAAGTTTTAAGAAGCATGGGCTGGAGTTTGACAAAGAGAAGTATTATGAGAATTGCCGGTTTTCTTTTGACAGTGCATATCGTGCCATGGTGCGGGTGTTAGAAAAAGCGCCGGATATTACGGCAATCTTTGCAATGGCGGATGTGACTGCGATTGGAGCAATCCGGGCATTAAAGGATAAAGGGTTCAATGTACCGGAGGATATTTCGGTCATCGGATTTGATGGGATTGAGTTAGCAGATTACTACAATCCGAAGCTGACAACGATCAAACAGCCGGCAAGAGAGTTAGCAATCCGGGGAGTTGAGATATTGTTCAACTTTATTGATTTCAGGCGGGCAGTATCCACGAGACCGTCAATGTGGATCTGATCACAGGTGAAAGTGTTAAAAACTAACGAGCGGAGGAGAAGGATGAGAAGTAGTGGTGTATTAATGCATATGTCCTCCCCTTCCATCCCCATATGGGATTGGAACAATGGGAAAGCGAGGCAAAAGCAGTTTGTGGATTTTTTTAGAAAAGGCGGGGCAGACTTATTGGCAGATGCTTCCAATCTGTCCGACCAGTTATGGAGATTCTCCATACCAGTCACCTTCCGGATTTGCCGGAAACCCTTACTTTATCGATTTAGATATTCTGTGTACTAAGAAGCTCTTAAAAAAAGAGTGAGTGCAGATCCTATCAGTGGAATGTAAAAAGACGATACCGTGGACTATGCGCTTCTTTATGAAAACCGTTATGACTTATTGAGAAAAGCAAAGGTGCGTTTTTTGAAAATGTGCCACAGGAGTATTGGCAGTTCTGTGAAAAAGAAGCAGACTGGTTAGATGATTTTGCACTGTTTATGGCATTGAAAGAAGCACATAATGGAGCACAGTGGTCTGAATGGGAACGTCCGCTGAAATTCCGAGAGGCAGAAGCAATTGCTAAGGCAAAGGATACTTATGCAGATGAGATTGATTTTTGGAAAATGTTACAGTATCTTTTCTTTGAGCAGTGGTGTGAGTTGAAAAATTATGCGAATGAGCGGGGTATCCGCATTATTGGTGATGTTCCAATCTATGTAGCGGGTGACAGTGTAGATGTCTGGACAAATCCGTCACAATTTTATTTAGATGAGAATTTAGAGCCGATCGATGTGGCAGGCTGCCCACCGGATGCATTTTCAGCAGATGGACAGTTGTGGGGAAATCCGCTGTTTCGCTGGGATGTGATGCGGGAGGACGGTTACAGCTGGTGGACGATGCGCCTTCGTAAGATGTCCACGCTCTATGATGTGATAAGAATTGACCATTTCCGCGGATTTGACTCTATTATGCAATTCCGGGCAAAGATACCACGGCAAGAAACGGCGTGTGGAGAAACGGTCCGGGGATGGAACTGTTTCGTGCAGTGGAAGAAAAGTTGGGAAAACTGGATATTATCGTAGAAGATTTGGGATTTTTGACCCCTTCGGTATTACAGCTTGTGGCAGATTCCGGTTATCCGGGCATGAAAGTCGTGCAGTTTGCCTTTGATTCAAGAGATGACAGTGATTATATGCCGCACAATTACGACAAGCATTGTGTCGTGTATACAGGAACGCATGATAATGATACGATCTTAGGCTGGATGAAGCAGGCACCAAAGAACAGTGTAAAAAGGCAAAAGAATACTTGCGGATGACAAAAGAAGAGGGTTATAATTGGGGTATGATGTGTGGAGCATGGATGAGTTCGGCAAATCTTGCTGTGGTCACGATGCAGGATCTGATCGGTCTTGGAAGCAGTGCCAGAATGAATATACCGTCTACGTTGGGGGGTAACTGGACGTGGAGAGCACTTCCGGGACAGATCAATGCTCCGCTCGCAAATAAATTACATCATAAGACGGAGTTATATGGACGTCTTAGAAGATAAGGAAGACAAATATAATGTATTATTTTATTGTAAATCTGACCTCCCGTACGGGGAAAGCAGCTAAGACATGGCATCAGCTGAAATTGGAGTTAGATCAAAGGGAGGTTGCCTATAAGGCATATGTTTCAGAATACCCGGGACATGCAACCAGACTGGCAAAAATGATATGTAATAAGGCGGATAAAGATATCCGTCTTATTGTCGTTGGAGGGGATGGTACGGCAAATGAAGTCATCAACGGCATGGAGCATTTTGAAAAAAGTCACGTTTGGCTATATCCCATCCGGTTCCGAAATGACTTAGGAAGAGGACTTGGGATCAGTGCAAAAGATCCGTTAGAGGCATTACAGAGAATCTTAGAAGCAGAACAGGCACGATACATGGATTTAGGAAGAGTGTCATGGGCGGATGACAGAGGCATCCGGCAGAGCCGTCTGTATGCGATCAGTGCAGGGATCGGTTTTGATGCCTTAGTCTGTGAGCTGGCACTTCATGCAAAGTTAAAGACGTTTTTAAACCGTATCGGACTTGGAAAATTAGTCTATCTGATATTGACCGTAAAGAGTATGCGGGCTTTGCAGGTACAGGATGCTTACATAGAATTTGAAGGCGGAGAAAGCTACGAGTTAAAGGATATGGTCTTTGCAGCTGCTATGAACCAGCCTTATGAGGGTGGTGGTGTTCCGATGGCACCGGATGCAAAAAATGATGACGGGTTATTGTCTGTCATATTCGTAGAGGACATACCGAAGAAAAAAATGCCGCGGATGCTGCTCAGACTTCTATTGAAAAAACATAAAAAATTCAGGGGCTGCGGTTAAAGGATACAAAGAGTGTCCGTATCCATTCCGATACACCGTTAGTCGTGCATTCCGATGGGGAATTCTGTGGTTATCGCACGGATATCCGGTTCGAGGCGGAAAAGGGAAAACTGCGGATTTTGTGCTAAGTACCTGACACATTTTTAAAAGAACCTCCAATATACTATGATACAGAAGTGTATATTGGAGGTTTTCTTATGCTTGAGGAAAATGAAAATATTCTGCCGGATACATGTAACTTTCGGGATGTGCAGCCGATCATGATGAATCTTCCCTATCCGCCGATCCAGGTCAGGAAGAAAAATAAAGACTATGCGAATATATTAAGTTTTGACTATTGCGGTTCCGTATCGGAGATGTCAGCGATCACACAGTATATCAATAACGAGAATCGTCTCTCCTGCGGAAATTGCGACATGGCAAAGACCATCCTTGGGATAGCCATGGCAGAGATGATACATTTGCAAAAATTAGGACAGTTGATCTTTCTGCTTCGCGGAACCATCGATTTTTCTGTCAGACACAGGAATGGAAAAGAGCAGTTATGGACACCGGAGTATATCGATATACCGGAACATGCGAAAAAGATGCTGTTAGCGGATATAGAATCGGAAAAGAGGGGCGATCTATCAGTACCGCATGCATATGCGGATGATAAAAGACAATTATATCAATGCCGTATTAGCAAGGATCATCAAAGATGAAGAATACCATATTATGATGTTAAGACCGTCAATGAATTAAAAACTCGGAAAGCCGTTTATCGTACTTTTAAATTCTACGAAGCCGTACAGCGATGAGACAAAAGAACTTGCGCAGCAGATGCAGGAAAAATATCAGGTGGCGGTATTGCCGGTAAACTGTGAGCAGTTAAAAAAAAAGAAGATATTTCTAAGATTTTACAGGCAATCCTCTATGAGTTCCCGGTGGTACGCATGAATTTTTTTATATGCCAAAATGGGTGGAAATGTTAGAACTGGGTGCTCCGATGAAGCAGAGCATGGTACAGAATGCCAGGAAATTTTTAAAAGACATTACATATATTAAAGACCTGATGAACTATCCGTTTGAAACAGATAAAACAGGTCAAATTAGAAAAAATATCGAAACGGAAGTGGCACCGATTGTCGGCAGCGAGGAACAGGCAAATGATCTGATCGCATATATCAAGGACAGTCAGAATACGGAAGAGGGAGTATGGAGTACCAACATCTTTGGAAAATCCATTGGTGAACTCATGGAGGATGGAATGAAGTGGAAAAAAATCTCTATGATGGACGATGAAAGCCAGTTAAAACTTCAGGATACCATGCAGAAGATCGTCAATGATTCCAACGGCGGACTGGTATGTATTATTATTTGATAAAAGATTGAAAAAAAGAAATAAATGGGCTATACTACCTCATGCAGGCATTATGTTATAAAAATGATGCTTACTAAGATAAGGATATCAGGAGGAAAAAGTATGGCAGAAAATAGAGTGCAGCAGCGCATCCAGCTGTTCTAAGGAAAGCTGTGAAGGATGTTCCGGCAGCGGACAGAAAACAAGTTTTGCGGCAGATATGAACCAGTATTCATCCGTAAAAAAAGTAATTGGAGTTGTTAGCGGAAAGGGCGGAGTTGGAAAATCCTTTGTCACAGCATCCTTAGCAGCACAGATGCGTAAAAAGGTTATTCTGTAGAATTTTAGATGGAGATATCACAGGACCTTCGATTCTAAGATGTTTGGAGTACATGGTCCGGCAGTTGGAAATGACATGGGAATGTATCCGATCGAGGCAGAGGACGGAATAAAGATCATGTCCATCAATCTTCTAATGGATGACGAAGAGGCTCCGGTGGTATGGAGGACCGGTCATTGCGGGGAACCGTAAAACAGTTCTGGAGTGATGTTGTCTGGGGCGATTTAGACTATTTATTTGTTGATATGCCTCCGGGAACCCGGTGATGTACCGTTGACCGTATTCCAGTCACTTCCGGTAGATGGGATTGTCATTGTAACATCTCCAGGAACTGGTACAGATGATCGTAAAAAGCATATAATATGGCGAGGAATGATGCATATTCCGGTGCTTGGAGTAGTAGAGAACTACAGCTATTTCGAGTGTCCTGATTGCGGTAAGAGAATTTCGCTGTTTGGAGAAAGCCACATTGATGAAGTTGCCAAAGAACTTGGCATTGATGTATTGGGCAAACTTCCGCTTGACCCGAAATATGCACAGGCAGCAGATGAGGGGAAGATTTTTTTTTGAGTTAGAAAATCCGAACTTAGAGGCGTGCGTTGAAAAAGATAGGGAAATATCTAATGGGTGGCTGTTTCATCTGGATGCCTCCCTGTTGCTTTGGATACAGGAAAATCTGAGAGTGTCATGGCTGACACCGTTTTTAAACAGATTACAAAACTTGGAAATGTAGGATGGTTCTGGATCTTTCTGACAGTAATACTTTTGCTGATCCCAAAGCAGAGGAGAACCGGAGCCATGTGTGCGGCATCCATAGTCAGTTCAGTAGTGGTCAACAATCTGTTTTTAAAAAATGTCGTGGCAAGAACAAGACCATATGAAGTGGTGGAGGGCTTGACCAGACTCATAGAAAAAAGCAAGTGATTATTCGTTTCCGGGCAGTGTCAGGGCCTTGATCCTTGGGTGGCGGTGCATTGGATATTTTGAAAAGAAAAAGAAAAAGCACAGTGAGAATTGTGAGATAGTAAAAAGACCCGTTTCAGAAATCTGAAACGAGTCTTTTGAATGCTGTGTTACTATATATATCACAGAAATTAATCATTTGGATTCATATCAATTCCACGATGTCATCTTAGCTTTCAGGTCCTCACCGAAAGAGTAGTCATTACCAGGAAGGATCGCATTTAAGATGACACACCTTTAAGGCTGCAATGGCAAGGCTGGTCAAAGTAATGGAGTTCCACCGACTGTAAAGGTCAGACCGTTGAAACTGAAGACCGGATAAGATGACTGCTGCAATGATCGGTTTCTGGATTTTGTAAAATCCACATGGTTCTCTACATTTGATCTTACGAACACCGATTGAGATCATACCGTAAA